>JACCDV010304933.1_pt1 | contig 40751 bp, 36 predicted proteins | sample 7446131 | NCBI WGS metagenome assembly JACCDV01 (sample SAMN15323448, study PRJNA562643) | freshwater metagenome | isolation source: river surface water | place: USA:Blue River Watershed | collected 2017-08-17
CAGAGACGTCCGGATGCACTGACCCGGATCGACGACGCGACCGCACCTGCCGTTGACGCCGGCAGCCGCGTACGCGGTGGCACGTGGTTGTTACGCGCCCAGGCCATCTGCCCCGCCTGGGGCTACTTTCAATTCAGGCTGGGCGCCTCACCACTGCAAACACCGGTTGAAGGACTTGATGCCCGCAAGCGCGGCACCCTTGTCCATAATGCATTGGAAACCTTCTGGATCGAAACCCGTGATCTGACAACACTGCAAACACTGACGCGATCCGGCTTACCAGAGGCCATCGAACGGGCCGTCGCACACGCCCTGGAGAAGCACCACAATGACAAACGGAATGAACCCCTCAAACCACGCCAATTGAGACTGGAACGCGAACGTCTGTGCCGGCTACTGGATTCCTGGTTGCGTATGGAAGCAGAGCGCAAAGAATCATTTAGCGTGCTTCACACCGAGCATGAGTTCAACGAGGTCATTGGCGGCATCGAAGTACGTATGTTCATAGACCGCATCGATCAGCTGACGGACGGCAGGATCCTGATCGTGGACTACAAAACAGGGGGGCATATTGATACCCGTAACTGGGCAAGTGATCGCCTGACCGAACCACAACTGCCGATTTATGCAGCTATTGCCCAGCCTTCTGACGGCGATATCGCCGGTGTTGCTTTTGCCCAAGTCCATCTGGCGAAACTCGGTTTCAAAGGCATTGGAGAAGCGATTGACAGCCCAGCAGGCATCGACGACCTCCGCAGTGACAAGGCACGAAAAACCTTTGACAGTACACGCTTCCCGGATTGGAAAAGTGTACTGAACCACTGGCGCCAAGCAGTGCATGATATTGCTGCCGAGGTCTGCCGAGGCGATGCCGGCGTCCGCTTTGCAAATGACAAAGATCTCCTTTGTTGCGATGTTCGCCCCTTGCTGCGCCTCTCTGAACGCGCCTCACAGCTCGAAGCTCACAACATCCGTCAGGAAGGTTTCGATGCATAAGGAATCCCAGGAGATGTCCGCCGAAGCCCTCATTGAAGCGGATCAGGCGGCACGTAGCCGGGCACTGGATCCGTATTCCTCGTTTATTGTCGACGCTCCCGCCGGAGCCGGCAAAACCGAATTGCTGACCCAGCGTTTTCTTGCGCTGCTGGCGCACGTCTCGGAGCCAGAAGAGGTGGTAGCACTGACCTTCACCAGGAAAGCTGCCGCGGAAATGCGTGACCGGGTCATGAGCAATCTGCGCAAGGCAAGTAACTTCCTCGACTCAAACGCACCCGAACATAGTCGCACCACCTACGCCCTTGCCCGAGCGGTTCTGGATCACAACGACCGCCAGGGTTGGCAGCTACTAACGAATCCCGGACGTCTACGGATCATGACGCTGGACGCCATCAGCATGCACCTGGCACGGCAAATGCCCTTGCTGTCGCGTTTCGGCAGCCAGCCTGCATTGAGCACCGAATGCCAACCACTCTATGAACAGGCGGTACGCGAAACGTTGGCCCTGCTCAATGCACCCGAAGGGAATGAAGATGGTGACACCATCGCACGCGTTCTAGCCTACTTTGATAACGATACGCATCGGCTCCAGAAAATGCTTGTCGCGATGCTGGGACGTCGAGATCAGTGGCAAGGCTACACATTCGGTACGAAGCATCACGAAACGTTACAGCAGGCGGTCAGCAATGTTCTCGCCGGTCTGATCAGCAGCGAGCTGAGCAGCATTGCCAACAGTCTGGAACCGATTTTCAGCTGCGAGGTCATGGCGGCAGCACGGCACGCCGCATCAAACAGCCCTGACGCACCGATTCATCTGCTACAGGACTGGGATTGCCCGCCACCGACGGACGCCACGGGGTTGCCGCGATGGCGCGCTATTGCCGCCCTATTCCTGACCGGCAGCGGGAGCCTGCGCAAGGATTATCGCAGCCCCATTAATCTTGCAGGCCCCGCGAACAAAGCGCAAAAAGACACGCTGAAAGCTGCGCTGATCGAGCTCGCGCAACACCGTCTCGACGCTGTACTGCAACGAATTCGTGAGCTCCCTGACCCAAGACTGAGCGAGGATGAGTCTGGCATCGTCTGCGACATGGCTCGCATGCTTCAGCTAGCCATCGCCAATCTGTGGTTGCTCTTTATTCGTGAAAAAACGGTCGACCATACAGAAATTGCCCAACGCGCCCTGGCGGCACTGGGAGACCACGAAGCACCGACCGATTTGGCCCAACAGCTGGATTACCAGATAAGGCATCTACTAGTTGACGAATTCCAGGACACTAGCCCGACGCAGGTATCGCTGCTGGAAAAACTGACTGCCGGCTGGTCGGACGAGGAGGGGCAAACACTTTTTTTGGTGGGTGATCCGATGCAGTCTATTTACCGCTTCCGGAAAGCGGATGTAGGACTGTTTATTCGGGTTCGTCAAGACGGCATTGGCCACATTCGCCCGACCCCGCTCCGCCTGTATCGCAACTATCGCTCGACGAGCGCTATCGTGAGCTGGGTCAACCAGACATTCGAGCATGTCTTTGCCGACAAGGATGACGCTATGCGTGGGGCTGTCCGATTCAGTCCCGCTGTTGCACACAGGGAAACGCGCGAGGAGATCAGCGTCCACATCCACCCGATCATCACCGGCAGCGCACAAGCGGATGACGACGATAACAGCATCGAGGTACAGACACCGGCTGATCAACGCGAAGCACAGGTGATGCTGCAATTGATCCGGCAAACCCGGATCGAAAAGCCGGACGCTACGATCGCGATACTGGTCCGCGCCAGATCCCATCTCAACGCGTTAGTCTCACTACTCAATACCCAGACACCCCGGATACCGTTCCAGGCCGTCGAGATTGACCCTCTGGTAGATCGGCAGCCCATTCAAGACCTGGTATCACTGACTCGTGCACTGCACCATCAGGCCGATCGCATTCATTGGCTGGCCATTTTACGTGCACCCTGGTGTGGTCTGCGCCTGGAAGACTTGCACCATCTCGCAGCGGATGACCACGATCAAACGCTATGGGCACTGATGCAGGAAGACACTCGGATCACGTCACTGACACCCGATGGGCGAAGCCGCTTATGCCACTTACGGCAAGTGATCTCGCGCGCTTACGACAAGCGCAGTCTGTTTCGGCCACGCCGATGGATCGAGCATGTCTGGCGGGCACTAGGTGGGCACCTCACATTAGAGGCCCCCTCGGATATTGCGGATGTGCAAGCCTATTTCAAACTGCTTGACACACTCGAAGCCCAGGGTTCACTTGACCTTAACCGCCTCGATGACGGTCTAAACCGTTTATTCGCAGCGGCAGATGCATCTACCGATAGCGCCCGCATCCAGCTTATGACGATTCACAAATCTAAAGGGCTGCAATTCGACACCGTGATCATTCCCGGCATGCATAAACGATTGCCGACTGACGATAAAGCATTGCTACTCTGGGATACCGTCCTACTTGATGATGACCATGAACATCTGGTCGTGGCACCAATAGCACCGTTGGCAAGCCACACCAATGGCATTCCAACGGCCTATGACCTCCTGCGCAACCTGGAGAAGACCCGAAGCCTAAATGAGGCTCAGCGCGTCCTCTATGTCGGCATTACCCGTGCCGAACGTCAACTGCACTTACTGGGTGTTGCCCAGCGCGATTCGAAACCGGGTGGTAACACCGGACTTCGCTCACCCGCATCGACCTCATTGCTGGCACCTTTATGGCCCGCCCTAGAAATCAATTTCATGGCAGCAATCGACAGCGAATCACCACTGCCGCAGAAATCGATTATCCAGCCCGATGCTTCTGAATTTGTGCCACAGCTGGTGCGTCTCAACGAAGCCTACACATTTGCCTACACGGACACCGCCGAATTTTGTGCGGCATTCGAGGACACACCACCATCGGGACAGGACGAGACTCTGGAGATGTCAATTGGCACACTCACGCATCGTTACCTAGAGGCTATCGCCAACGATGGCATAGAGGCTTGGTCTGCCCGCCGGATCGCGCACCTGCATGCAACGGTCGTTCGTACCTTATGTCAACAAGGACATAGCGTCCCCGATGCGGACATTGCGGCCAAGCAGATCATCCACACCGTCACAACGATGCTTGAAAGCGACACCGGACGCTGGATCCTGAAACCCCGAACAGTCGCTGCCAACGAGATCCCCATGAGCAGCCTGCACCCTGATGCGCCCTCTCTCTTCCAGCATCACATCATCGACCGGATGTTCATTGATGATGGCATCCGCTGGATCATTGATTACAAAACGTTCTACAGTGGTGACACTGTGACTCAAGCGCAACTTCGTAGCCGTGCTTTCAGTTATCAAACGCAGCTGGAGCGCTATGCTGCGTTATTTGCCAACGACCCGTTAAAAACTCGCACCGCGATTTACTTTCCGGCACATGACACGCTGATCGAAGTGCCTACCGGTACCAAGGAGCAGTAAATGCCTGCTAACAACACCATACCCAAGCGTCTACTCATGGCTGCGGCGGCCAACCGGAGTCGAAAACCGATACTCTACGATGAGCTCGGTCGCTCTCTCACCTTTGACCGCATGATCATTGGCTGCGCGGTCCTGTCACGCAAGATAGAAGCCCTCTCGCATCGTCACCATGTGGGCTGTCTGCTTCCTAATAGCGTGACCGGCGTTGTTGCCACCTTCGGCTGCAACTTTGCCCACAAAACGGCCGTCATCCTTAACTACACCTTTCCCGTACCGACGATTCTCCGCTGCTGCGAACGGGCACATCTCGATGTCTTGCTGACATCCCGGCAGTTTCTCGAGAAATCCGGACTGGCTGATCTACCAGAACTGTTGGCGTCTCACCAGATCAGAACTGTTTTTCTGGAGGATCTGGCCAAAAAGATCGGGCGTCTGGCAAAGTTGCGCGGCATGCTACGGGTTCGCCTGAAGCGACTGCGAACTGAGCGAAGCGCCCCGGATGATGCTGCCATCATTCTATTTACTTCAGGCAGCGAAGCAGAGCCCAAAGCCGTTGTGCTCACACACCGGAATCTCCTCGCTAATTGTGGCCAGATTCTTGAGGCATTCCCGATTGGCCAGCACGAGGTCATGTTCAGCGCTTTACCCCATTTCCACGCGTTCGGGCTGACAGCCGGGGCTATTTTGCCACTGCTGAACGGCATGAAAACCATCATCGGTCTCTCACCGCTTCGCCATCGGGAAAACCTCCAGATGATCCGCGAGCATCAGGCCACCGTACTGCTTTCAACGGATACATTTCTCGCCCAGATGATCAAAGTGGCTGCCCCGGGTGATTTAGCGTCGTTACGTTTCGTCGTGGCCGGTGCGGAACGGCTCAAACCCCGCACGCGTGAACTTTATGAGGCTCTGGGCGTCACCATGCTGGAAGGTTACGGCGCAACAGAGGCCGGTCCGGTCATTGCGGTCAATGTACCCGGCGCAACCCGCCATGGCACCGTAGGCCGCATTCTGCCAAACATCGAATATCGTATTGAGCCACACGAAGGCATTGAAGAAGGCGGTGTGCTTCATGTTCGCGGCCCGAATATGATGAAGTCCTACCTGCACGACCTGCTGGAATCCCGATCCTCTCTCGATGACGGCTGGTACGACACGGGAGATATTGTTACGGTTGACCCGGAAGGTTATCTCGCCATCAAAGGCCGAAAGAAGCGCTTCACAAAAATCGCCGGAGAAATGATCTCTCTGGGCTATATCGAGGACGAGGTCTCTCGTCTCTCACCGGACCATCAGCATGCAGCGATTGCCATCGAATCTGATGCCCAGTTAAAAACCCTGATTCGTCTTTATACCAACGACCCTGCACTCACCCTCGACACCATCCGGGCGCACTTCAACGATTCTCGTATTCCCAACACCTATTTACCCAGGGAGATTGTTCATATGGCAGAACTTCCTGTGTTGCGCACAGGTAAAGTGGACTACCAGACGCTGCAACACCTGATCAGGCATTAACCTCTCGCCCGCCTAGTCACGCTCGTAGTAGTACCCTGGCGGCGGGGACGGCACGGTATAAACGGGCGGCAGCACATAGTAGGGCTGCGCCACAATGACGCGCGGCGGTGGCGGCGGCACCCTATAAACCGGCGCTGGATAGACCGGTCGGGTCTGCGCCCAGGCATTGATCGCCAAACCGCCTACGACGGCGCCCGCAACGAACGGTGCCCAGCCCCACCCGCCACCACGACCGCTGTGGTGATGCCCCCCACCAGCCCAAACCGGCTGAACCAGCGCTGAAGATAAAGCAACAGCGATAGCTAATAACACTCTGAATTTCATGGCGCACTCCCTTAAAAGTTACAACGCCCGGAGCACATAACGCGTGAAGCGACGGGTGGATGACAACTTGGCCATCGCGGCCACTAATTTTTCTGTAATTTTTTGTAACAAGCGCTAGACAGCTATCTCGCTTCCCTTTAGGCTTACTTAAGCACAACCAATCACGTTCCCGGAGCACGGACACCATGAATGCACCACGCGAAAACCTCATTGCGACCGCTTTCCAAAACTTGCGTCACATGGCCTTGGCGACTTCAGCCGCTGTGATTCTGGCGGCTTGCGCTGGCGGTGGCTTAAGCCCGTCCCAGAAATCAGGATTCCTGGGCGCGGGAGAATATGATCGACTGCAGAAAGTCGAAAGCCCTGCACCTGGCGTCAACATTTATCGTTACGTAAGCCCAGACTTTAAACGCAGCGACTACAAGGGTGTCATGATCGACCCGGTAATGCTCTATCAGACTGCGCTACGTAACGAAGGGAATAAGGGCATCTCGGAAGAAACCATTTATCAGACGCGCTTAATTATTGATGAGAACATCAAGTCAAAGGCTGCGCACCGGTTCAATGTCGTCGATAAACCTGGCCCAGGGGTGGCCCGTATCAGCATTGCCATCACAGGTGCCGAAGTTGAGGGCGAAGGTTTCAAACCGCGCAACCTCGTCCCGATTTCTGCCGTATTGACCGTCGCACAGAAAGCGACAGGTCTTGATTCGAAGACGGCTGTCCTCGTCGTTGAAGCCAAACTGCGTGACAGCGTCACCGGTAAACTGCTCGGTGAAGGCGTCTACACTATGTCGAGCGATACCTTCCGTATGGAATCCGGCACCCCGGAACAATTCCAGAAACTGGCCAGCGACTGGGTCACGACGGCGGTCCGCGTCGCTGCTGGTATGGCCGGTAATTAAACATGCGCTATCGTTCCATGATGATCGCCGCTCTGGCTGCGGCAGCTTATGTCACAACTGCCTGGGCTCATGAGCAGCCTTATGTAGGCGACATACCCGGGGTAACGGTCGATGTCCTGGCAAAGAGTGACAAGTCATGGAACGGTAGCCTGTTGCCGGCTTACCCTTCAGAGCAACCACAAGTTACTATTATCCGGTATCAGTTTGCTCCGGGTGCTGTACTCCCCGTGCACAAGCACCCTGTCATCAATGCGGGGGTTCTACTCCGCGGGACGCTCAATGTACGCACCGCAACCGGCGAGACGCTTGAATTAAAAGCTGGGGATCCAATCATCGAGCTGGTCAATCAATGGCACGAAGGTGTTAACAGTGGCAGCGACACCGCTGAACTGATCATTGTTTATGCCGGCACCCCCAATCTCCCGCTGGCCGTTAGAAAAGACACAACAGAATCCGCACAGGGTCCACGAGCCACTGCACCTGTAGAGGCCACTTCTGGCTACCTACTCGCCGGTGCCACCGTCCCGTTTATCTCAGGCGGTGTGGGAGATGAGTCGATGGCGGCGATCACCGCCCAGGAGAAGTCGTTTGATCTCAAACTATTGCTTGTCGGACAATCAGGTAGCTATTTGAGCGATGTCCGCATCACGATCACTGACCAGCATGACAAAGGGGTGCTTCTTACAAGCAGTGAGGGTCCCGTGCTCCTTGCCAATCTACCAACCGGTATCTATACAATCAAAGCACAGAAGAACGGACAAGCGCTAGAACAGAGAATCAGTGTGACACGCGGTAAACTATCCACGACCTATTTCCGTTTTCCGGGTGAATAATTCGTGCCAGCCTATTTCCGACTGCTACCCGCCACTGCTGCTCTCCTGATGCTGAATGCCTGCACTCAGTTCAGCAAACTTCAGATTCACGACAAAGCTTATCTCGATGACCAGAAAATCGAGGAAAGCTATCAAAAGGCCAATGGGCTTCAGGCCAAAGGCGAGAACGGCGAAGACATCATCGTTAAGAAGGAAACGCTGCGATTGCTGCACGATATTCGCCAGCGTCTCGAGAAAACCAGTGGCCAGACTTTCGAATATGCCATTGTCGATTCGGATAGCCATGCACACCTGCTGATGAGCCATGACAAAAAGGAATATGTCACCTTCAGCATGCAGTTCCTCGACAAGCACGGTAGCGATCCGGATATCCTCGCTGCCGTTGTCGCCCACGACCTGGCGCACATTGCCGACAAAGACACGGGGGATGCCCAGGATAACCGCGAAACCGGCTTCTTTGTCGCACGACAGGTCATCAGCGCTGCACTGTCTGTCGTCGGCACACCGATCGCCGGTTACGCCGCCAGCGCCGCCATGTCGGGTGCGGAGCAGGCCGCCATCGCCCAGGAAGAAGACAAGGTGAATCCGGTTGGCATGCAATGGCTGCTGGATTCAGGCTACACCCCGTGTGGCTATATCAAACTGAAGCAATACTCGGACGAGAACGAAAGCCTCGGATCACCGCTCAAGTTTATGGGCTCACACCCGGGCGAATCAAGCCGGGCGCAAATGGCACAGGATCAGATTGCCGCGAACCCCAAGATTGTTTGTCCGGCGCTCCCGCCAAGCCAAGATGCAACGCCGACCAAAGCCGGCAGTGTAGCCACACCTCCTGTAGACCAGCTTCCTAGGGAAGCTGAGCAGCGTGCGGCCACCCCCTAGAGCTAGGCGCGTAGACGACGGAAGCGTCGCTCATTTACCAATAGTGGCAGAAAACCGACCAGTAACCCGCCGGCCCCGAGCAGATTCGTCAAGGTATCAAACATTGGGATACTGTAAAGGGCAATAAACACCATAAATGCCCCCGATAGGCATGGCCATACAACGTATGACACGGCGTGGGCTATGCCTGATCGTAACTTGGTCCGGTAGTGCCAGGCGCAGGCAAAACCAGCTAGGCTCATATAAAAGCAAATCTGGAAGCCAATCGCCAGAATCGAGCTTTCCAGAATGGTTTTCACCGATGGCATGTAGGATGATGTGAAGAGCAACATCATCCCTAACCCCCAGATGACCAGGGTCGCCACCCAGGGGGTTTGCCATTCGGAATGCACTCGAGCATAAACAGGATGCAACATCCGGTCACGCGCCATTGCGAACATGCTGCGACTGAACTGCAGGATCTGCGTTTCAATGGTTCCTACTGTGCTGACGATCGTACAAAAAACCGCCAGATAGTTCCAAGGAGACGGGAAGAGCTTCGTGGCAACGGCCAGCAGAATGTTGGTATCCGCATTCGCAATTTCCTGATCGTTCAGGACAATTAATACCACCACCATCATGATGGTAAAGAAGAGGATCATGTTCAGTACCGACCAGAAAGCGCCAACACCCGCCGCCCCGCCAGCAGCGCTTTTAGTACCCCGGGCTTCTTCGCTCAGGTTCATCGTCACGTCCCATCCCCAGAAAAAGAAGATCGCCGTCAACGCCCCCGTCGCAAAAATTTGGGGTGAGAATGAATTGGGTGTTACCCAGATCAGCGAAGGTGCGTGCATCGGTGCCCCACCATACTGAATAAACGCACCGACAATCAAAGCCACCAAAATCACCGTCTCGAAAATCGTCAGGGTGAGCTGTGTGTAGCTCGAATGTTTAATCCCACGCATCACGACCAGCGTGACAGCGGTGAGCCAAAGCGCTGCTGTGCCCGCTACCCAATGGGTGCTTTCCACGCGATTCGGCGCCAACAGAACCAGTGTTGATGTCGCCGCTGGAATAGTTGCCGAGACCATAAAAAACACCGAGGCCACCAGCAGCCCCCAACCGGCAAAGAATCCCCAACGAGGCCCAAATACCTGGCCAACCCACGCATACGCAGCGCCTGCGTTAGGCGTCATCTTGCTTAAATGAATAAAAGCCAGCGTTATGCCGAACATAATCAGGCCACAGTAGACGATGCTACCGACAGACAACACGCCAACGGCTGCCACAATCGTTGCGGTTGTCACTGCTACACTGAACGCCGGTGCCGTACCGGCAATCCCCATGATGACGGCCTCGAAGACACCGAGAGAGTTTTTAGCCAGCTCGTTTCCAGACGTCATTCGCATCACCTATTTTAATAAACGGTTATTATGCAGTGCATCTATCGTCAACGGAGATCGGCGTGCGTGTGCTTTTATTCTTGCTGGGATTAACATCGCTTCTCACCGCTTGCGGCAGTCTGTCATCACATATCAATAGCGGTGACTACAGCTATGCCGCCAAGGACGTCAGCATCAATCACTTTGGCGTCAATTACAGTATCAGCATACCCCTTCAGGTAAGAGACCAACGCGTCACCGCCCAGACACTGGCCTCTGACTGTGAAAGCGGTACCGGGTCGTTAAAAATCCTGACGGGCCAAGCCGATGCCGACCTTGCCTACCCAGTCAAAACAAATAGCAACACGGCACCGGACACCCTATTCAAATTTCTGTGTGACAAGAATCCGAAACTAGTACGTGTTGTACGTGGCTGTAGCTAAACACTCAGGCCATAGTTATGGTGTGGGCAGCTACATAGTCACTTTCTAGCGTTGGCTGCGCAACGGCAACGCCTAAGGCGGCGGTGGAGATGAGGACGATCCATACAAGTAGATTTTTCATGTTGATGCTCCTTATGTGTCACCCTTGGGTTCGGGCATGGAGTCATCTTAAACACCGAGAGTCTCACCAGATGAGCCTCTGGTTCCACCTCCTGACTATTTTTAATCGCAGTTCGTAGCACTACCCGAGTTTAGGCACGAAGTGCCATCAAAGTTATAGGTTGTATTACCCGTTGTCTGGTACTCGCTGCCGTCTGTGCCCAGCATGAGGCCACCCTCGGTCTGATAGGTGGTACCTGTGTCGCTTTGTACCATCCCGCCACTCTGCTGAAAAGTCGCCCCGCCGGGTGCGTAGGTATCTCCACCCAGATTTTGATAGGCGCCTCCGGTATCGTAGCCGTCGCCATCCTGGGCACAACAAATGGATGCGGCCACTGCAAGACCCCATAGCAGATATCTCAATAGAGACATGGCTCAAAACGCCTGAAACATAAAATGTGGATAATGGTACCGTTTCTTATGGATAAAGGCACCGAATGCAGCCATGGCTTCAGAGAGAATTGATGTGCAAACAGCCGGCCAGCCTTCTTATGGCACTGGCGATTTGCGCCCTTGTTTCCTGTGAAGTCCTCGCTGCGAGCCCGGCGGTCGCCACAACGACAGAAACAACCACCACGAAAAGAAAATGGACCCCAAAGAGCCAGCCCAGCCAACGCTTGAGCCAGGGGCTTGAGACGACGCGACCGCGCATCGCTCTCATGCCGCCCGATACCGAACCGCCGGGCACCATTGCTTCGAAAGGCCTGCGCGGCAAAGCCAGCTTTTACGGCGCCAAGTTCAATGGCCGAAAAACGGCCACTGGCGAGATCTTCAACAACAAGCTGTTTACCGCAGCCAGCAACCTGGTACCGCTAGGCTCTCTAGTCCTGGTTAAGCGTCCGGACACCAATCTCTGTGTGGTCGTAAAGGTGAACGATCGCATGCACCCAAAACACCAATCCCGGGTCATCGATCTGTCACACAGTGCTGCAAAATATCTCGATATGGTGCGAGAAGGGATTGTGAAAGTGCAGATCGTCCCATTGCCTAGCAGTGCCACCGAAGGCAGCACCATCGACTGCGCCATGGGCTTCGAACTGGAAGAAAGCTGTAGCGACTGCAACGTTCACCCGCTGGAATTCAACGAATCCAGTCAGTGACCGTTCACAGGCGCTGTAATCGCTCACCGATCTCTCGGCGCACCAGGCTGATGGCACTCTTCATGGTATAGAACCGGTTGGTCTCGTCAGACGACACCCACACATCACCCAGTTCATCATCCAGCGCTTCCAACCGTTCGGACAGGTATCGCAACTGTTCAACCGATGTCGCCGCATACATGCGTTCTTCAATGACTTTCAGTTCATCGTAAGCATCTGAAATCAACTGACGCGAGCGGAATAAGCGGTAATTCGGCAGCAGACGGAACAAGGGAAGAACGATGGCAAAGAGACCCAGTACAAATAACCACATACGGTCTATATAACTGACGATCCAGAAAGGCAGCATGCCGGTTAACCAGGGCGCCCCTTTGTCATAGAAACGTTGAGCAACCTCACTGAGCGGAATGCTTTTGTCGATATAGGCAGGGAACTGATCTGTCCGACCAAAAAAACCTTCGACATTCTGACTAGTTTTATCCGCCGCTTGCAAAAACAACTGCTGAATGGCCGGATGCATGTTTTTTTCTACCAACAGCGTTATCGTAGAAGCAATCATGTGAATATCCTGGGGCGGGTCCAGCTTGACCAGGTTCAACGAACCTCGTGGGATCGTCACCGTTTCTAGGTAGGGCATTCGCTTTACATAAGCATCAGCGTAGGCGAAATCGAAAATATGCAATTCGGGATGCGCCAACAGATTCTGAATGGTTGGGGAATCGAAGCCATCCACAATCGCCATGGCTTCAATCTTTCCGCTTAGCAGCTGTTCGGTGGCATCGGCATGTGACAACCGGCGCAGGTTAGCGTTGTCACCGGAAATCTTTACGCCGCGCATCGCCAGAATACGGGTCAGCAATAATTCGGTCCCGCTTCCCTCACGACCAATCGCAATTGGCTTACCCCGAAAATAACTGATGGCATCAAGCCCCGTAAATTGCGGACCTCGATAAAAGAACCAGAGTGGTAGATATTGCACACTGCCAAGCGATACCAGATGAGGATAGTCACCACGATGCGCAATGCCCCCCAGAAGAAACCCTGCATTCACCGGCGTCTTAGTGTCATCCGCTTCGGCAATACTTTCATGGGAACCCGCGGTATTGATCAGCGTTAAGGTCACGCCCTCCTGGGCAAAAATTTCCTGATAGCGCCGACCTAACTGCTCAGTGGTCGAGCCCGGTTGCCCCACCGCCAGAGTCACCTCTCGCGGCGGCAGTGGTCGGGTGAAGAATACGACCAGTAACACGCTACCCAATACAACGAGTAAAGAAACCCATTCCTCACGGAACATGATGCGCCAGGCCAGATGCTCTTCGCGCAATCGGTTATAGATGAAGCGTATAAAGGGGTGGCTTTTGCGGACAGTCATTCGAGCATTCTGCCCTTTGGTCAACAAAAAGGCCACGGGTCACCCGTGGCCTTTCACCTAAGTTTGATTCAGATCAGAGATCAGCTGGCAAGCACGGCTTCGATCTGGGCAAACGTTTTCGCGACAGAATGGATTTGCGTTGCCACACCGAGCTGACGCGCGATCTGCGACGCCGAGAAGATGCCACGCACCATCTGACGGCCCGTCAACGGGTCGGTATCGACCACCAGCGCATGGTTACGGTTATGCGCCTTCAGCGTTTCGATGATATCAACCACTTTGGCCTGCGTCACCTGCTTGAGGGTAAGTACCTCGATATCCTGTTCTGGCGTCATCACATCCTTGACGGTAATTTCGCCATGTTTCAGACCCTGCTTCTGCACACACTGCATCGGTTTTTCACCGAGGATATCGGTTGCCGTTAGCAAACCGACAACATCACCCTTATTACCAGTAACCAGTAATGAACGGACGCCTCGTGAAATCATCTGGTGGTTGGCATGGCTGAGCAGCACATCGGCACCGACTGTCGCAGCAACGATCTGCTTAAGATCAGTCATGACTTCCATCGCGGGGGAGTCCGGCGTCACGATATCTGCCTGACTCGTCGGCAGATGAAAACCAGCACCCTTCTCCAGCGCCGTTACCTTGAGGATATTTGGACCGCTCATGCTTGAATCTCCTTTGGTGTTTCTGGGGTTGATTCCCTGTTCTTGTTTATGGCCTCACATCGGCTGTCAGGCTGTTTGTGCACTTTACTATTAAACTTACAGAATGACACAGCAATTTTATTGCTGCACTGCAACCCGTTTTGCCCGGAGCCCGAACCGTTATGAAACAGACCAGCCCCATCACATTGCTTATTATTCTTCTGTTTGGTCTTTTGCTCTGGCAGGTGCACCAACGGGACTGGGGCAGCTTTCTGCTGCTGCTCGCAGCCGAGGCAGGACTGATTGCCATCAGAGTGACGAGCACAACCCCATCGAAACGGATCTGAAATGCGCACCTGCCTCATTCGTCTCACGGGTCTGTTCGCAGTCATCGCGCTCGCATTAGCAACCGCTTGTTCCAACCCGCTCCCGTTCAAATCAAAACCAGTCCCAGATACGCCAGCAGCCCCTGCCTTCACATTAACGGATCAAACAGGACAGCCACGGTCTCTGAACGACTTCAGGGGCAAGGTGGTTAGCCTGTTTTTTGGATTTACCCATTGCCCCGACATCTGCCCAACGCATCTGGCACGCCAAGCAGAAGTCATGCGCCAACTTGGCTCCCAAGCCGACCAGCTCGCTGTGCTGTTTGTAACACTGGATCCCGAGCGAGACTCTCCTGAGGCACTTAAACGCTACATGGATGCCTTTGACCCCCGCTTCATTGCGCTCACAGGCGCACCCAAAGAAACCAGCAACGTGGCCAAGCAGTACAAGATTTTCTGGCAGAAAACACCGCTGCCAAATTCGGCACTTGCTTACACCATCGACCATACAACAAATAGCTTTGTGATTGATCAAAATGGCCGGCTACGCCTAATCGTGCCACATGAAATGTCCGCCGCTGACGTGACGCATGACCTCAAACTCTTGATTGAAAGCAAGTGACCATGACGAATTACGCAGTGCCTCCCGCAGCAGAAACCCTGATTCCTGTCATGGGCAGCAACGCATTATTTCCTGTCCGTCGCATTTACTGTGTGGGCCGAAATTACGCCGAACACGCCCGTGAAATGGGCAGCGACCCGAATCGCGAACCACCTTTCTTTTTTTCAAAGCCACGGGATGCTGCAGTCCCGGGCGGAGGCAGCATCCCGTTCCCTCCTGCCACCGATAATCTGCAACATGAAGTCGAACTCGTCGTGGCCATTGGCCTGGGCGGCTTGGATATCCCAGAAACGCAGGCGCTGGCACACGTTTATGGCTACGCGACGGGGATTGATTTCACCCGGCGCGATCTCCAGATGATTGCACGGGAAAAATGCCACCCCTGGGAACCCGGGAAAGGGATGGATCATGGCGCCCCGATTTCGGCGATTGTGCCGGCAAGCCATGGTGCACCGTCGGTTGATGCCGCCATATGGCTTAAGGTGAATAACGCACCGCGGCAAGCTGCACGCCTGAATCAAATGACCTGGAATGTGGCCGAGATCATTCATCGGCTATCTCACTTTTTCGAACTGGCACCAGGCGATTTAATTTTCACTGGGACACCCGGTGGGGTATCCACGGTTCGACGGGGCGACATGATCACCTGCGGCATTGATGACTTACCCCAGCTTCACGTCTCTCTCATCTGAATCTTCAAACTCTGCTTCAGGAGTCATGGTGACAGACACATCCAGCGAATGCTCGCCCCCCCCCACAACTACCCCGCGCAACGGTATCACGTCCGCATAGTCACGACCACTGGCCAGGGTCACAAACTCATCCGTCACGGCTTTACCGTTGGTAGGGTCAAGCCCAAGCCAACCATGGCCCGGGCACCAGGCCTCGACCCAGGCATGCGTTGCGTCAGCGCCTACCAAACGGGGCTGACCGGGTGGTGGATGTGTCAGAATGTAGCCACTCATATACCGCGCCGGAATACCGACGCTACGTAAGGCCGCGATCATCAACTGGGCGAAATCCTGGCATACACCTCGTCGATGTCGTAGTACCTCACTAATCGGTGTGCCGACGGTGGTAGCCTCCGGGTCAAAGCTAAAGTCCTGATGAATGGCGCGAGCCATCTCAAGGCATAGCTCATGAATCGGTTGACCCGTCATCAGATGCCCCTGCGCCCAGGCCATAACTTCCGGCAAGCCAGGAATCATCGGTGAGTCCACAAGATAGGGTGCGCAATCCAGTGCAAAGGCTGTTGCATCCTGGTCAGCCGGATCAAAACTTCGGCGCGCAAGACTGACACCCTTCCAGACAGGACTATCATCAGGCCACATCGGGGCACGCACAGACACATCAAGACGGGCTCTTACAGTAAACAAACGATGTGGCTGATTGATGGCAAAATCACGATAGGCATTACCGAAGAAATCGATACCTTCGTATGATTCTGCCAGCGGCTGATTAATGGAAATCGTCGCATCATGTACACGCTGATTTTCAAGATCTCGTGGGAATAGATGGGCACGGTGGCGAGCGCTGCTCACACTATAGGCATAACAATAACTTGTTTCATGTACTACATAGTAACGCCTCCAGGCATGCTGGGATGACAGGGTTTGATCATTGTTCACACGGACACCCCCTGTTCACTCACGCTGAAATAACGTGCGCTCAGCATGTCGTTGAGATGGCTGATCTCCTGCCCAAGTGTGACAAACGCCTCGCGCATGCCAACTGTATCCGGTAGACCCACCAACGACCACTCAGTTAACTGAATACCTGTCTGCTCAAGTCCGACAACAAGGCTTCCCGCATCATCACCCAGTCGCTGCAGTGCCTGCTGCACACCCTCAACCTGAAAACGCAGCGACCTCGGATTCGTCGCATCTAACAGCACAATCCGCCGTACAGCCTGCCAGCTTGCCAAGCCTGTTGTCTGACTGCGGAAGGAGCCGGATGAGTCTGTCATATCAAGCAACCAATCCTGCGACAAATGTGCATACGGGTCGGGCTCGGCACTTTTCCGGTGCACCGCTGCATGATCCAGTTGTTTCATAGCCACATCAAGCGCCACCGACAGCAAAAGCAACCGTTCCAGGCGTCGACCTAAGGACAGAAAACGCCACCCAGCATCCCGGTTCATGGCATCGAGAGAAAACCCCGACAATGCGGCCAATCCTGCGACAGCACGGTCTAACCAGACCAGTGTCGGCCCTAGTGTCACATTCGCCGACAAGGCCTGATCATTGACCAAACGGTTCATCGCCCGCCAGTGATCGTGAGACAACCTGTCGCGCAACGAAAACCCCACCCTACCAAGCTGCGCTAATGTCTGTGCGAGCCCCTGCGCATGCTGTGGATGTGTTGCGCAACTAATGAGGGATTCGACCGGTATGCGGGTGGCGTCGTTATTCCCTTCTGGCAAAGCGACTAACCCGTAACGCCAGACCAGCTCATGTAGCGCCACCACGCCATGGCGACGCGCATGATGCAAGCGCTCGCTTAACGTTAATCGCAAGAGTCGCGCCATGCCTTCTGCACGCTCCGTGTAGCGCCCCATCCAGAAGAGATTTTCGGCAACCCGAGATGGCACCCCCGTATGCTGCCCTGCTACCAGAATCGGGTTATCATTACTAGCGAAGGATAACTCTTCGTTCTCACCCGACTGCAGCACCCAGGTATCTTTTGAAGCGCCACCCCGCTGCATGGAGACCACGCGAGCATCTCGATGCGACTCGACCCGCGTCAACCCCCCGGGCATGACCTGATATCCCTGGGCAGAAGCGACGGCATAGGCACGTAAACCAACGGACCGCGCATCCAGCTGCAACATGCCGGGACGACGGTTGAGCACCGGCGCCTGAGACAACCTTACCCATTCCTGCGCCACAAATCGATCGGGGCTACGCGCAATTCGCGCCAGTAGATCTTGCCGCTCATTGACATCTAGATCCTGACCAAAAATTGGTTGAAAATCGCCGATGCCATAGACTGATTTGATAACGAGGTCATCCAGGTGTGTACTGACGTAATCCATGGCGGCTGCTTCACCACACCACCAGGTCGCCACGGAAGGCAACACCAACTCTTCTCCCAACAGGAAGCGGCAAGCTGCAGGCAAGAAACCTTGTAATGCCGGAGATTCAACGACGCCACTGCCCAAGGCATTGGCCATGAGCACCGTGCCACGCCGGGCACAATCGGTCAAACCTGCAATCCCCAGTGCCGAATCACTCCGCAGCTCCAGCGGATCGCAGAATGCATCATCCTGACGACGCACAATGGCATGCACGCGCTGCAACCCGCTGATTGTTTTAAGCCAGACACATCCGTCGCGCACAGTCAGATCTCCGCCCTCAACCAGCGGGAAACCGAGATACCGGGCCAGTAACGAATGCTCGTAATAGGTTTCGTTCAACGGCCCGGGCGTCAGAACGACGATACGGGGCGCCTCGTCCCCACAGGGGGCGTGCATTGCAAGAGACTCGCGCAGTGCCGCAAAGAAACCGCTAAGCGAGGCTACAGGCATCTGGGCTAGTAATTCCGGGAAGGCGCGCGTCATGATCATGCGATTCTCAAGCGCATAACCTGCGCCTGATGGCGCCTGTGTCCGATCCGCAATGACCCACCACTGGCCGTCAGGCGACCGCAGCAAATCGGCTGCGTAGTTATGCAGAAAAATATCGCCGGGTGCCCGTGTGCCGAATGCCGCTGGTAGCCAACCGCCTGCCCCGTATACAACTTCTGGCGGCACAATACCCTCATGCAACAATCGTTGAGGTCCATAGAGATCCGCCAGGATCCTATTCAGCAGGCGCGCGCGTTGTCCCAGACCATAAGCGAGCGGCGCCCAATCCTCCGCCGCCAGAACCAGGGGTAATTCATCTAGCGCCCAAGGTCGATCCCGACCCTGAGGATCGGCATAAATCGTGTAAGTAATCCCTTCATCCCGGATATGCTGTTGTGCGCCTGCTAGCCGCGCTTCGATATCCAGAGGACTGGTGTTCTCCAATAGATCGAGCACAGGGAGCCACTGCGGACGTGCCGACCCATCTGCTAGACACAACTCATCAAAGCGTTCGGCAACAATGGCCCGCCGCGCATATCCCGCCAGGAGTCTTGAACTCCCTGGCGAGACATGCGCCGCAGGTTTTATGGAAGCAATCTGCGACATGACAGCCATACGATTCCGGGTACAGAGCCGAAGCTGCGTTACATCATGTCAAACGCAGATCCAGCGTGAATGGGAAGTCAGGGTTGAGATGACGTGCATCAACTTTTACCTCGCCCGGAGTATGACCGATTCGGAAGAAGCGTGCCAGACGGCGAGCTTCTGCCTCGTAAGCGTTAACTGGGAAGGTGTCATAGTTTCGGCCGCCAGGATGGGCTACATGGTATTGGCAACCGCCTAGCGAGCGATGCATCCAGGTATCGACCAGGTCAAAGGTCAATGGAGCATGCACACCAATTGTCGGATGCAGACAATTGGGCGGCTGCCAAGCACGGTAGCGAACTCCGGCTACAAATTCGCCCTGGATACCTGTCGGATGCAATGGCACCACCTCACCATTGCACGTCACCACATGGCGCCCTTCTACAAAACCATTGACCTTGATCTCAATACGTTCCAGTGAGGAATCGACATAGCGCACCGTCCCCCCCTGCATGCCCTCTTCGCCCATCACGTGCCAGGGTTCCAATGCCATACGCAGATCCATACGGACATTGTTAACATCCATCTCACCGATATGCGGAAAGCGGAACTCGAAGTGTGGTGCGAACCATTCGGACTTGAAGGCATAGCCAAACTGATTTAGCTCTTCGATTACATCACACAGGTCTGCCCAAATGAAATGCGGCAGCATATACCGATCATGTAAGCCCGTGCCCCAGCGGATTAGGCTGGATGGTTGGTACGGATTTTGCCAGAACCGGGCAATCAACGCGCGCATCAGCAGTTGCTGCGCCAGACTCATCCGGGCATGCGGCGGCATTTCGAATGCCCGCATCTCAAGCAGCCCCAAACGACCTGTAGCACTGTCCGGCGAATAGAGCTTATCGATACAGAACTCGGCGCGGTGCGTATTGCCGGTCACATCAACCAGGAGATTACGCAACACGCGGTCAATCATCCAGGGCGGTACGTTATTAAATAAGCTGTTCTGACGACGTAGCTCTTCGAACGCAACTTCAAGTTCACGCACGGACTCATGGCGCGCTTCATCAACACGAGGTGCTTGACTTGTGGGCCCGATAAACAAACCGGAGAACAGATAAGACAATGCCGGATGGTTATGCCAGTACGCAATCATGCTGGCCAACAGATCGGGGCGACGCAGGAAGGGAGAATCATTTGGTGTTGCACCGCCGAGAACAAAATGGTTGCCGCCACCCGTACCAGTATGCCGGCCATCCACCATGAACTTCTCCGTGGACAATCGCGTCTGATGTGCCGCATCGTAGAGGAAGGTCGTGTGCTGTGTCAGCTCATGCCATGACGTAGCCGGCTGCACATTCACTTCGATCACGCCAGGATCTGGCGTCACCCGCAGCACCGTGAGGCGCATATCGCGTGGTGGCTCATAACCTTCAATAATGACCGGGAGCCCCATCGCTTCTGCAGTAGCCTCGACCGCCGCCAATACTTCGAGGTAATCTTCTAAACACGAGGTTGGCGGCATGAACACATATAACTTACCGTTACGTGGTTCGGCACACATGGCGGTTCGGGTAATCCATGCTGCAGATTCAAGCAAGCGTGGTTTCTTCAGCGCTTCCAACGGATCACTCGTGACCTGATAAGCCCCGCTGCCCACACCGTAGACTTCAGCACCCAAAGACCTTGGCGCCCCCCCAACTCGAATGCGCAATTGCTCATGACTCGGCAATGGTAGCTGCTCGACCGTCGGGTCTGGCTGGTTGATATAAGGGAAGTCACCCTTCGCACACCAGGGCTGCGAATCCAGCGGCAATCGATAACCCAGCGGTGAATCCCCCGGAATCAGGTAGCAACGCTCATCGCGCAAAAACCAGGGGCCGCTCTGCCAGCGGTCGACCCCATAAGACCTAGCAATTGGCAATATATGGCCGATTGTTTTATCCAGACCCTGCATGTATACCTTACGAAGACGGTCACGCTCGAGCTCATCGTCCAGGCGTGAGTCAAACGGATCTACGTTCTCGGGTAGTCGGCGTTCACGCCATAAGTAATACCAGACATCTTCAAACGCTGGGAATACCCATTTAGCTTGCACACCCAGGCGCTCGGCAACACCTCGCAAGAAAACGGCGGCATCTTCTGCGGTCACCCCATAATCCAGCGACTCATCCGCCACTAGATTAGGATTCAACCAGAGTGGCTGCCCATCTTTGCGCCAGAAAATATTGAGCGACCAACGCGGCAACTGCTCACCGGGATACCACTTGCCTTGACCATAATGGCGCAAGCCATAAGGCGCATATTCTGCACGCAGCTTATCGAGGAGCGATGCACTCAAAATCCGTTTGGTCGGCCCCATTGCCTCGGTATTCCATTCGGCCCCATCTCGATCATCAACAGCCACAAAGGTTGGCTCGCCACCCTGGGTTAAACGGACATCAAGCCGGGCTAAATCAGCATCAACCTGACCACCCATTGCGTCGATTTCCAACCAGGATTCCTCGCTGTAGGGTTTCGTCACACGTGGCGCTTCCCAAATACGTGTTACGGCCATACTGTGCTCAAACTCGCACTCGCATTCATCGACACCGCCGCTGACCGGTGCGGCGGAGCCCGGGTCTGGCGAGCAGGCGACAGGGATATGTCCTTCACCTGCCAGCAACCCCGAGGTCGGATCCAGGCCTATCCACCCGGCGCCGGGTAAATACACCTCACACCAAGCGTGCAGATCCGTGAAATCAATTTCGGGACCCGATGGACCATCCAGAGATTTCACATCCGGTGCCAGCTGGATGAGGTAACCGGAGACAAAGCGTGCCGCCAACCCGACGTGCCGAAGAATCTGCACCAACAGCCAGGCCGAGTCCCGGCACGAGCCTGAACGCTTGGTAAGTGTCTCTTCTGGCGTTTGAACACCGGGCTCCATGCGGATGGTGTAGCTAATATCCTGCTGCAAGCGCTGGTTAAGCCCGACCAGAAAATCGATGGTTCGCACTTTCTCGTGCGGGATCGTTTTTAGATACGCATTAAAATTTGGCGTCGGCGTCAGACAGGCACGATAGGGCTGCAACTCATGAGCCTGTTCCGCCGGATAGGAAAACGGGAACTCTTCAGCTTCGGGCTCGAGAAAGAAATCAAAGGGATTGTGCACCGCCATTTCTGCCACGAAATCAACTTCGATACGAAACTCGGTGGTTTTCTCCGGAAACACCATCCGTGCCAGATAGTTTGCCTGAGGGTCCTGCTGCCAGTTAATAAAATGCTCGCCCGGAATCACTCGCATCGAATAACTCAACACGCGCGTGCGGGCATGGGCACAGGGCCTCAATCGGATAATCTGCGGCCCCAGATTAACGGGCCGATCATAGCGATAATGGGTAACGTGATTTAGTGCAACATGGATGGACACAACGCAGCTCCGGAAATGTCATGGGACATCTCTAACTACGCAAAAGCTGTGCCAAAAGGGTGCGAGGGCGGCGCTGTTAGCCGCCCGTTTTTATTGTTGCCCAGCAAGCGTCTGAATCGAGTGCGTCGGTCGTGTTTCCATGGAATTTCCGACCCGCAAGGATACGAGGCGCGCTTCTTCAGCACTGGTTTCCGCCCAGACAGGATTGGGCAGCGCTGAGAACACTTCCTTGAGTTTTTCACCCCACATCTGGTGCACGCTATTGAAGTACGCATTCCCCGCATCAATATGACTAAAATGCGTAATTTCCAGGCTATCGGTTTTATAGACCAACATGTCTAGCGGCAGCCCGACCGACAAATTCGATCTCAATGTGGAATCCATAGAGATCAACGCACATTTAGCCGCATCACCCAACGAGGTTTCCGGACGAATCACTCGATCCAGAATCGGCTTTCCGTATTTGGACTCGCCGATCTGGAGATACGGCTTTTCTTCAGCGCACTCGATAAAGTTACCTGCCGAATACACTTCAAAAATCCGGCAACGCTCTGTGCCGATCTGCCCCCCGACGATCAGGCTGCAATTAAAGTCGATACCGAATTGTTGGAGTGCCTTTGCATCACGATGGTGCACAAAGCGCACGGCATCTCCAACGTATTGAGCAACCTCATACATCGATTGGGCGGCCAGCAAGCCTTTGTCCGTTTCCATGATTTCGGCCAGGTGCTGACGCACCGCCTGGGTGATCGCCAGGTTACCGGCCGACATCATAACGATGACCCGGTCACCGGGTCGCTCGACCAGGCTCATCTTACGGAAAGTGCTAATCTGGTCGATACCGGCATTCGTACGGGCATCTGACAGAAATACGAGGCCGGCATTTAGCCGGAGAGCGACGCAATAAGTCATATGTGATCGGGTAAAAAATCAGAGAACCAGAAAATCCTGGCGAATTCTAACCCCCAGATCGTCAAGATCAGCAAGTAATTTCGTTAACCAGTCGTGCAACCCATCCTCTGCAATCTCCTCAATGGTCAGATAGCGTAGGGTTGCGGCGAGCTTGCCAGCACGGCGACGTGTTTCGCGGGAATTGCCATTACCGACGTTTGCCAGATTTGCCACAATTTCATTCACGCAGGAGGCAATCGAACGTGGCATGTCTTTGTTGAGAATCAAAAGCTCGGCAACTCGGCTACCACTGATTGTATCTCGGTAAACCTTGCGGTATGCCTCGAAAGCCGACAAGGAGCGAAGTACTGCTTCCCAGTGATAGAACTCACGAACCGCATATTCCGGATCGTGTGGGTCCAGCATACCGGACACGGCATCCTGCTGTTCGATATCCTGAAAACGCAGATCAATCATCCGCGCCGTACTATCAGCCCGTTCAATAAAGGTGCCTAGGCGGATGAAGCGAAACGCCTCATCCTTGTACATGGTGCCAATCGTGATGCCGCGTGAAAGATGCGAGCGCATCTGAACCCACTCGAAAAATTTTCCCGGCTCGTTCAACGGTAAGCCTTGTTCACAAAGCTGGAGAAACTCAAGCCATGTCGTGTTCATGGTTTCCCACATCCCAGTGGTGATCTGCCCACGCACCGCACGCGCATTTTCACGCGCATTGTGCAAGCTACACCAGATGGACGAGGGGTTCTCTTCATCCAGCACCATGAAGCGTATGACGGCGTCTGGATTTACTTCCCCAAATTTTTTCTGATACACCGGCATCAGTTCGGCCAATCCGAGCATACCGGCTAGGCTAGCTTCAGCCTCGCGCTGCTGCCCCGGCAATAGCGATTGCTGCAGACCAATATCGATCAGCCTAGCCGTGTTCTCGGCACGCTCGGTGTAGCGCGCCATCCAGTAAAGACTATCAGCGGTGCGGGAAAGCATGAGACTTCCTTAAAATGAACAGCACAGATCAGACAATTTGATAACACATCAGTCGGCAGCAACCCAGGTATCTTTGGTGCCGCCGCCTTGCGACGAGTTCACGACCAGAGACCCTTCCTTCAGCGCAACCCGGGTCAAACCACCGGGCACCATACGGACACCAGAAGGCGATGTCAGGACAAAAGGTCGCAGATCGATATGGCGTGGCGCAATACCCTTCTCAACCATCGTCGGACAGGTTGATAACGACAATGTGGGCTGGGCGATATAAGCGTCCGGATGCGCGATGAGCTTGGCCCGGAAGTCGGCGATCTCGGCCTTTGAGGCCGATGGTCCGATGAGCATCCCGTAGCCACCCGCACCATGCACCTCTTTGACAACGAGCTCCTCCAGATTGTCGAGCACATATTTGAGTGAATCCGGTTCCGAGCAGATATGCGTCGGTACGTTATGCAGAATCGGCTCCTGCCCCAGATAGAAGCGGATCATATCCGGCACATACGGATAGATCGACTTATCGTCAGCGACACCGGTGCCGATCGCATTTGCCAGCGTTACCCGCCCGGCACGATACGCACGCATCAGCCCAGGCACACCCAGCATCGAATCCTTGTTAAAGACTTCCGGATCGAGGTAATCGTCGTCGATCCGGCGGTAAATTACATCCACACGCTTCTTCCCATGGGTCGTTTGCATGTAAACGGTGTCGTCTTCAACCACGAGGTCTTTGCCCTCGACCAGTTCAACGCCCATTTGCTGCGCCAGGAAGGCATGTTCAAAGTAGGCAGAGTTATATAACCCCGGCGTCAACACAACGACGACCGGATCCTCCAGCGAGTCCGGCGCACCTTGACGCAAGGTTTCAAGCAGCAGATCGGGGTAGTGCGCAACGGGCGCAATGCGATGTGCGCCAAACAGGTCCGGAAACAGACGCATCATCATCTTCCGGTTTTCCAGCATGTACGAGACACCCGATGGCACACGCAGATTGTCTTCCAGCACATACCACTCGTTTTCACCAACACAGACCAGGTCAATACCGGCAATCATGGCGTAGATGCCCGATGGTACATCCAGCTCCAGCATTTCCTTACGGAACTGGGCATTACCAAGCACACGATTAGCAGGAATAATGCCAGCCCGCAGAATGTCGCCCCGACCGTAAACATCCTTGAGAAACAGATTCAACGCCTGGACGCGTTGCGCCAGCCCTTTCTCTAGGCGCGCCCAATGTGAGGCCGGAATAATCCGCGGGACCAGATCAAAAGGAATGAGACGTTCGGTGCCCACATCGTCGCCATATACCGAGAAAGTAATGCCGACCTGACGAAACAGATGGTCAGCCTCGGCTTTCTTACTCTCGAGAAATCCCGCCTCTCGGGCAGACTTCCAGCGTTCAAAACCGGCGTAGTGTGAACGGACAGTACCGTTTTCCAGCAGCATTTCGTCAAACATGGCGATCCTCGCATCTGCGAACAAATATCACCCCAACCAATACAAGAACCGTGCCAACCCGCTCTTGCAGAGAATAAGAAAAAAATTGTGATGAACGAAGGCTTTTTCGATACGAGATGCGCGCTTATGGTGCGCCACCGCATCCTACCTACGCAGATTGCCCCATCATGGTGCGCAGCTGCGCTCGTATCGGCAGCAGACCGCAATAAGAGTGTTAGGATTAAGAACGTTACCGATCTAAAATTTCTCATGCACTCCCTGCTGCCCTGGATTCTGAACGGCTCCCTGATTGCTGCAGCGGTTTTCATTCATTATGAAACCCTGTACAGCATGGCGCGCCATTTGCCCAACCTAACGAATATCCCACCCAGATATCGAGTGCTGCTGGGTGTGTTTGTCATTCTGGTTGCCCACGCGGTGGAAATCTGGGTGTTTGCTGTGGGCTATTACACTATGGTTCACCTTGGTTTAGGTAACCTCTTCGGAATGACAACACCTGACCTGCTGGGTGACTGCGTCTACCTATCCTGGATCTCATTCACCACGGTGGGTTTTGGAGATGTGGCCGCCAATGGCGACCTACGCTTCCTACCTGGCCTGGAAGCGCTGACTGGCTTTGTCCTGATCACCTGGTCTGCCTCATTTCTGTTCATCGAGATGCAGAAATTCTGGCCCATGGCTAAACACGTCGAGCATCACCCTGAAAACCACGACCACTAGTCTCGACGTTCTATGGCCCTCTCGTCAGAGTGTTAGAATCCACCCTGATTTCTCGCCTGTCTTTCAGTTTATAAAGCGCCGCCCGCATGGACACCCTACTGCTGCTCAAAGCCCTGATTCTCGGCGTTGTCGAGGGTCTGACCGAATTTCTTCCGATTTCCTCTACGGGCCATCTGATTCTAGCGGGTGACCTGCTCGACTTTAATGATGATGCTGGCAAGATCTTTGAGATCGTTATCCAGTTTGGCGCCATCCTGGCCGTCGTCTGGGAGTACCGCGCCCGCCTCTGGGAAACCATTGCCTCCTGCCCCACCAGCCGCAAGGCACAACGTTTCCTGATCAACGTTGCCGTGGCTTTTATGCCGCTGGCGATACTTGGCTTGCTATTTCACAAAACGATTAAAGCCCACCTGTTTAATCCGATTTCCGTGGCCACCGCCTTTATTGTCGGGGCACTGTTCATCTTCTGGGCAGAAAAACGCGCCCATCGCGTCCGCGTGCCGTCTGTCGATGACATGACGATCAAAGACGCCCTAATGCTCGGGTGCATTCAAGCGTTCGCATTGATCCCGGGTACATCCCGTTCTGGCGCCACCATTATCGGTGGCTTGCTCATGGGCTTGTCTCGCAAAGCGGCCACCGAATTCTCATTCTTTCTGGCGATTCCGACGCTGGGCGTCGCAACGATTTACCAGGTTTACAAAGAATGGTCGACAATTCAAAACACAGATCTGAGCATGTGGGCTGTCGGCTTCGTATCCGCATTTATTTCAGCATTCCTCTGTATCCGCTGGTTGTTGCGGTACATCACCACGCATAACTTCATGATCTTCGCCTGGTACCGGATCATTTTTGGCCTGATTGTGCTGGTCACCGCCTATACCGGTGTGGTTAGCTGGTCTGCCCACTAAACGGATGCACCATGAGTGAGTATGTCCTCTTCGAGGAAAGCGGTGCATTTCGTGCCGCCAGCGTTCAGGCCGACCAGAACACCAACCTGCAAGTCGAGCTACCCGGAGGTAAGCGCCAAAAGCTGAAGGCTGTGCAGGTTCTGTTGCGGTTCAAAGACCCGTCCCCGGCCCAATTGTTACCGGCCGCAGAACCGCTGGCGGCAGACATGGATCCTGCCTTTCTGTGGGAATGCGCCACGGACAACGAGTTCGGCTTTAGCGAACTGGCGGCAGACTACTATGGCCACACGCCTTCGGCGATTGAGGCGACGGCCCTACTACTGGCCATACAGGGTGCGCCCCTGTATTTTCATCGTCGCGGCAAGGGCATGTTCCGCCGGGCACCACCCGACATCCTGAAAGCCGCGCTGGCTGGTGCCGAAAAGAAGCGCCTACAGGCGGAAGCAATTGAACGCATGGTCTCCCAACTGGTCGCTGGCAACCTGCCGACCGAGCTTGCCAACCAGGTCGACGCGCTACTTGTACAGCCTGATCGCAACCGACCGGAAGTCAAAGCCTTTGAAGCGGCATGTGAACAAACCAAGGAATCATCGGCAGCACTCCTACTACGCTGCGGCGCATTTCCGGATGCCTACCACTGGCACTTCCGCCGCTTTGCCGCGGAACGTTTCCCCAAAGGCACCGGTTTTCCCCAACTGCCCGAACCGGCCGTTTTTGGCGAACTGCCACTGGCCGATGTTCAGGCTGTCTCGATTGACGACGCCAACACCACTGAGATTGACGATGCGTTGTCCGTGACACGTCTACCGGGCATTGGCTGGCGTTTCGGCATTCATATTGCCGCGCCGGGACTGGGCATTCTACCGGGCTCACCACACGATGCAGTCGCACGCGCACGCCTGTCCACGGTCTATATGCCCGGGCACAAAATCACGATGTTGCCCGATAGCCTCGTCGAGCGCTTTACGCTAGCAGCAGGTCGCGCCTGCCCGGCCATTTCCCTCTATGTCAGCACCAGCGATGACTTCGAGATTCTCGGCCATGAATCGCGGGTCGAACGGGTGCCGATTGCCGCCAACTTGCGGCTGCATGAGATTGAACCGCACATGGTGGCCGACCGTCTGAACGCGGGCACAACCCCGGAATGCCCCCATGGTGAGGCCCTGCTGACACTCTGGCGTTTTGCTGCCGCCTGCGCGGGACGCCGTGGCAAAGCTTCGACGCAAGCGGGTCTGCATGATTACCATTACCAGATTGATGGCCCGCTGCACGATAAAAGCACCGGCGCCATTCTGGACCCGGCTGCCTGCACCGTACAGATAGAAGCACGTAAACGCGGTAGCCCGGTCGATATGCTGGTGGCCGAGCTCATGATTCTCGCGAACGCGACCTGGGGGCAACTTTTAGCGGATAAGGGCGTCCCCGGCCTCTACCGCGGACAAGTTGCCGGCAAGGTGCGCATGACCACGAATGCCATGCCACACGAAGGACTGGGCGTTGCCTGCTATGCCTGGAGTACCTCTCCGCTACGCCGCTACTCCGATCTGATTAATCAATGGCAACTGATTGCCGTTTTATCGGACAAGCCCCCCGTATTCGCACCCCGCTCCGCAGAACTGTTTGCCGCCATGCGGGATTTTGATTTGACGTATACCGGATACGCCGACTTCCAGCGACGCATGGAGCGTTACTGGTGTCTACGCTGGCTCCAGCAAACAGGTACCACGCAGGTAGCGGGCACACTGATGCGCAATGCACCCAATGTCCGGGTCGATGACCTACCACTCGTTGTCCAGGTGCCTTCCGCACCCGAGTTGGCGCCGGGTAGCCGCATTCATCTGACACTGGGCCAGCCCGATTTGCTGGATCTGAGCATTCACAGCCGGTTTGAGAGCGTATTAAGCGGTGGCACAGCTTCCGACGAAACCCTCGAGTTACTCGATGAAGTGCCGATTGAAGATGCTCTGGTTGATGCTGAAGAAGCGGATGAAGCCCAGGCAGAAGGGAACGGAGAGGTTCCAAATGTTGAGGCTCAGACAGCAGCAAAAACGCTTTAGTCACTGATCACCGGTTCAGCCGACAAGGCTACAATAGAAACATGTCCGCGGCGTACGACTCTTCTCAAAAGCCTTTGCTGAACGGCGAACCGGAGCACTGGTCGCTCAAGCCGCTGGGGTGGCGTCTGCTATTTAACGACCGGTTACTCTGGCTGGCACTAGGGATGTCATGCATCGCGCACCTGGTCATTCTAGCGCCCCGCTACGGTATCAAACTCCCCGAGCGTAGCGACAAGTCGCTCAATGTCTCCTTCCGGACGGCTACCCAATCGATGCCAACCAGCAGCAAGGCGACAGCACATACCCCGCCGTCAAAACGGACTACGGCCAACCGCAACGCACCGCGAACTACGCTCGTTAAACCACAGGCAATGCCCGCACCAGCTACTGCAGCTAGTGCCATCAGCAATCTATCCCCTGCCGAATTGCTGTCCCGTAGCGCGGTTTCTAACAGTAGTCAGCCCAGCAATATAAATGGCGGCCGACGTGTCACTCTGACACCGAATATGAAGGACTATCGCTACAGTCAGTATCTGACCGATTGGCGGCTCAAGGTAGAACGAATTGGCGCCATGAATTATCCAGAAGAAGCGCGTGGCCGTTTCTTCGGCTCGTTGGTGCTCTCTGTGGCATTGCGTCCTGATGGCAGCGTCGACCGTATCATTGTCGTCCGCTCTTCAGGTAACAAAGTTCTGGATGATGCCGCCAAGCGGATTGTGATGATGTCATCACCTTTCGCGCCTTTCCCCCCGGACATCCGGAAAGAAACCGACTTTCTGGATATCACACGCACTTGGACATTTACCCGAGGCGATGCACTGGAAACCCGATGACCGACCAAAGTTGCCACACCGACCACTATGCCGTTCTCGGCCACCCGATCCATCATTCGATGTCACCAAAAATTCATGCCGCATTTGCAGAACAGACTGGACAACAACTGAGCTACGAAGCCATCGATGTATCACCGGAATCTCTGCAAACACGGCTCACACAGCTGCCCAAAGAAGGGTTTTGTGGCGTCAACATTACAGTACCGCATAAAGAAGTAGCCTGGCAGTACGTAAAACAACACGGGCTTCTAAGCGAGCGTGCCGCGCTCGCTGGCGCAGTCAATACACTGGCCTGGACAACTGAAGGTCTGCTTGGTGACAACACTGATGGCCAAGGATTACTCAACGACCTGCAACAGCGCCACGGTTTATCGTTAGCAGGAAAGCGCATTCTGCTGCTGGGTGCTGGCGGGGCATCCCGCGGCGTTATCCTGCCACTCCTGGCAGCACATCCGGCAGCGCTCGTAATTGCCAATCGTACCGCCGCTCGTGCTGAGGCTCTCGCCGAGCTATTTGCGCCGCAGCGCGCAAACTGTGTGCTTCTAGGATGTGGTTTGGGTCATTTAGATCGGCTTACTGCCTCCGCAGGTTCTTTCGATGTCGTCATTAACGCCACCAGCGCCAGTCTCGGTGGCGAAAGCATTACCCTACCAACGGGCACCTTAACCAGCGATGCCTTCGCCTACGACATGATGTATGGCAAAGCGCTCACCCCTTTCCTACAGGCACAACAAAACGCAGGCGTACGGCATCTGGCAGACGGATTGGGGATGCTCGTCGAACAGGCCGCCGTTGCTTTTACCCTGTGGCGCGGCGTCACCCCTCAAACGCAGCCGGTCTACAACCAGTTGCGCAATGATCTCAGCAACAAATAAGTCGTCAGAGCTTCCGCTATGACGCATCGCAAACCCCGCTGGCTTCGACGCATTCTGCTCACGGGCATTGGTCTTTTTCTTCTAGTGCAACTCTGGTTCCTTGCCTGGGTGCTCATCTGGAAAGTGACTGAACCTGGCCCCACGCAATTCATGAAGATTCGCCTGGCCGAGTTGCAGAAGAAGACACCCAATGCCCGGTTGCAACAAACCTGGATCCCCTATGCCAGTGTTTCGGTGAGCCTCAAGCGTGCCCTCATCGCCGCCGAAGACAGCAAATTCATGCAACATCACGGCTTTGATTTCGATGGTATCCAGAAGGCCTTCGAAAAAAATGAAAAGCGTGGTCGTATCACGGCGGGCGGTTCAACCATCACTCAGCAGCTCGCCAAAAATCTGTTCCTATGGCCGGAGAAAAGCCTGATCCGAAAGGGCGAAGAGGCATTAATCACCTTGATGATCGAAGGCACCTGGAGCAAGCGTCGCATCCTTGAGGTGTACATGAATGAAATCGAATGGGGCACGGGAATCTTTGGCGCGGAAGCCGCGGCGCGTCATTACTTCGGCATTTCAGCCAGCCAGCTCACCGACTATCAGGCGGCCATGCTGGCTTCAATGGTACCGAGCCCACAATACTATGACCGTAAGGGTGAAACAGACGGCCTGATCCGTCAAACAGATGTCATTCTGGATCGAATGAACAAAGTGGCTATCCCGCCGATTCGTTAACTCCTAGAGGATTCTAGCCATCCGGTTTAAGATGTACTGATAGGCAATCATCTCTGTTGCCGCATTCTCGGAGAAGTGGAGCAAGTATGAGCACTGGATTCCGGAAAGAACGCGATAGCCTCGGTGAGGTTAATGTTCCCGAGGGCAAACTCTGGGGCGCACAAACGCAAAGATCCTTGGCGCACTTCAGCATTGGCAAGGATCTGATGCCCGCCGAGATGATCAACACCTACGCCTTGCTCAAAAAGGCAGCTGCGCGCGTTAATCGTGCCAGCCGTCGGCTGACAGATCAGCAGGCTGATCTGATTGAAGCCGTCTGCGATGAGATTCTGTCAGGCCAGCATGACGCCATGTTTCCACTACATGTTTGGATGACGGGCAGCGGCACGCAATTCAACATGAATGTCAATGAGGTCATCGCCAATCGCTGCTCTCAGCTCGCTGGCGAGGCTCTGGGCAGCAAGATTCCGGTGCACCCGAACGACCACGTCAACCTGTCGCAGTCATCGAACGATAGCTTTCCGACGGCCATGTATATGGCGGCTGCCATTGGTACTGTGCTCACGCTGTTACCAGCGATCACAGCACTTCGGCATGCCTTGCATGACAAAGCCGAAGACTGGCGGGATATCGTCAAAATCGGCCGCACACACATGCAGGATGCAACGCCAATGACGTTAGGACAAGAGATTTCCGGCTATGTGGGCATGCTGGATGAAGACATCACCCGAATTAAGAATGCCCTGCCCGATGTCTATAAACTCGCGATTGGTGGCACCGCTGTTGGCACTGGATTAAACGCGGCTCCCGGCTTTGCGGAGGAGATGGCCGCCGAAATTGCCCAGCTCACGAATCTACCTTTCGTGTCCGCTCCGAATAAATTTACGGTACAGGGTGCACATGATGCGCTCGTGCAGCTTTCAGGCACATTCAAAACGCTCGCCGTATCAGTGTACAAAATCGCCAACGACATCCGGCTACTGTCATGTGGGCCACGGGCCGGCTTCGCCGAAATTCATTTGCCGGAAAACGAGCCCGGCTCCTCAATCATGCCCGGCAAAGTTAACCCAACGCAGGTGGAAGCCTTATCCATGATATGCGCACAAGTTATCGCCAATGACCTCGCGGTCTCATTGGGCGGCGCCGGCGGCTATCTGGAGATGAACGTGTATAAGCCCCTCATGATTCATAACGTCATGAGCTCTCTGAATCTGCTGGCAGACGGTTGTACCAATTTCACCCGGTTTCTCGTGAAAGGTATGGTGCCTAACTTCAAGAATATTCAGCATCAGGTGGCACGATCACTCATGCTCGTAACCGCGTTATCGCCCGTCATCGGTTATGACAAAGCATCAGAGATTGCACATCATGCGTTGGCGCACGACCTGACCCTGAAAGAGGCCGCCATGACACTCGGCTATGTGTCATCTGATGATTTCGACCGCATCGTTGACCCGGTCAAGATGGTGCATCCGTACATCGCCACACGTGATTAATCGATAGCCACTTTAGTCGAAGTAACTCCTCGCCTCTTCAAAACGTGTGGCAAACCATCCCTGATCCAGCCGATCAATGCGGACCTTACCTTTGCTATTGGGCGCATGTACGAATCGCTGATCACCGATATAGATACCCACGTGGGAATAGCTAAACCCACGTGTATTGAAGAATACGAGGTCGCCCGGTCGGATGGCCGCAGGCGAAATCTCCCTCCCTCGCCTGGCCATGTCTTTAGCGCTCCCTTTTAACCGGTACTCCGCCGCCTGGCCATAGAGCCAGCTGACCATACCGCTGCAATCAAGACCAGCCTGTGGATTTTTACCGCCAAATTGGTACCCCGTGTCGATCAGTTGCATCGCCATGATGGTCACCTCCTGGCCTTGAGTCGTTGGCGGCAGATTATCACTGCCAAAGCGCGTGACACTCTTGCCACCAATGCTCGCACAGCCAGATAGAACAAGAACGACGGCAAGCCATAGGGAAAAAGCCCATAGCCAATGGCGGTCTAAATGACCTTGGTGGTTCGAGGGTCGCGTCTGCTGACAGAACATCATATGATGCAGGATATGTGATGTTCGAAGATATTGCCATGCAACTGATCCAACTTAAAGACCCCTCTCTGCTGAAAACTGCTTCCTATATCAACGGTCAGTGGATAGAATCCGGCCGCACCTTTACGGTCACCGATCCCGGTCGGGGTGAAACCATTGCAAGCGTGGCTAATCTGGGGGCGGAAGAGACGCGCTGGGCTATTGACGCCGCCGAACTGGCTTTTCCGGCCTGGCGTAAGGCAACAGCGCGTACCCGCGACAGCCTCTTAAGACGCTGGTACGAGCTCATTCAGGCCAACAAAGAAGATCTGGCCACACTGATTACCGCCGAGGGCGGCAAGACGTACGCTGAAAGCCTGGGTGAAGTTGCCTATGCCGCATCGTTTGTTGAGTGGTTTTCAGAGCAAGCCCGGCGTGTTAACGGGGAAATTCTGCCCTCAAACACATCCGACAAACGCCTACTGATCACACGCGAACCCGTAGGCGTTTGCGCTGCGATTACACCCTGGAACTTCCCGGCCGCCATGATCACGCGCAAGGTCGCACCCGCTTTAGCTGTCGGCTGTACCGTCGTCGTCAAACCTGCTGAACAAACCCCGCTCACTGCTCTGGCGCTAGCCGTACTGGCTGAGCGTGCCGGGATACCAGCGGGCGCATTCAATGTCGTCACGGGTGATGCCGAGGCCGCACCAGCCATCGGTGGCATGCTGACCGGAGACCCCCGTGTCCGCAAGCTGTCTTTTACCGGATCCACGCAGGTGGGGCGCCTGCTCATGGCTCAATCTGCACCCAGTCTCAAGCGCCTCTCTCTAGAACTGGGTGGCAACGCCCCATTCATCGTCTTCGAAGATGCCGATCTGGATGCTGCTGTTGAGGGAGCGATTGCCTCGAAATACCGCAACAGTGGTCAGACCTGTGTCTGCGCCAACCGTTTTTTTGTTCACAAAGATGTGATGGACGCCTTTGCGGAAAAACTAGCCACCAAGGTGCGCAGCCTGAAAGTCGGACATGGACTGGAGCCAGGCAGTCAGATCGGCCCACTCATTGATGCTGGTGGTTTAGCCAAGGTGAATGCATTGGTCCAGGATGCCCTGGCACAGGGTGCAATCGTGGTGACCGGCGGGAAGCCGGATCCGCGCGGCGGTCTCTATTACCAACCCACCGTGATCAAAGGTGTCACCCGCAAAATGCGAATGATGCAGGAAGAGATCTTCGGTCCCGTGGCCCCGCTCTTCGAGTTTTCTTCAGAAGATGAAGCCATCCGATTAGCTAATGACACCGAATTCGGCCTGGCATCCTATTTCTATACCCGCGACCCGGGTCGTATTTTCCGTGTTTCGGAATCCCTAGAATACGGCATGGTTGGCATCAATACCGGCATCATGTCGAGCGAAGTCGCGCCCTTTGGGGGGGTCAAACAATCCGGTTTCGGGCGCGAGGGATCGCAACATGGCGTGGATGAGTATCTAAGCACCAAATACACCTGTCTCGCCATTGAATAAGCGCAGCTGAAAATTAGTGCCGACGCTTTTGGTAGCCAAACCGGGACGGGGACGTTCACAAAAGATTCATGCCGCATTGCAGCATAAATTGCTATGATGCAAGCATGATTAACTGCTTTCACCGAGGCTAACCATGGGCACCATTCGTCCCGCCTACTACACCGATGAACTGAAAGTCGGCATGACCGCGTTTCAGTCAAAGACGATTACCGAAACCGACATCATTCTGTTTTCAGCCGTCTCGACGGACACCAACGCCATTCATCTGGATGAGGAATACGCTAAAACCACGCGTTTCGGCACCCGCATCGTTCAGGGCTTCCTGACCGCCAGCCTGATTTCGTCGGCCCTGGCCAACCGTTTACCGGGCCCTGGCACGATTTTCCTGGCACAGAACATGAAATTTCTGGCACCAGTACATCCGGGTGACACCGTGACCGCCACGCTCACGGTACTCGAGGTGGATTACGTCAAGAACAAGGTGCGGATCGAAACCGTCTGTACCGTCGGCGAGAAGCGGGTCGTTGAAGGCGAAGCCCTGGTACTGGCCCCGGCCCGTCCAAAGGAGTAACTATTAGAGCAGTACGATATCGTACTGTTCGGGACCGTAGCCGGACTCCCCCTGGAGCGAAATAGGCTTGCCGATAAAATCGGAAGCCATTGCCAGCGCCTGCTCCTCCTCTTCGAGGAACAGGTCGACGACCTTCTGGCTCGCGATCACCCGGTACTCGCGGGCCACAAACTGACGCGATTCACGAACCAACTCACGCAAAATCTCATAACAGACCGTTCGCGCCGTTTTGACCTGACCCCGACCATCACAGGTCGGACAGGTCTCACAGAGTACCCGTGCCAGCGATTCGCGCGTCCGCTTCCGTGTCATTTCCACCAAGCCCAAGGCCGTAAATCCGTTGACGGTCATCCGCATATGGTCCCGGCTCAGGCATTTATTCAGTTCGGCCAACACAGATTCCTGATGTTCGGGCTGATCCATGTCGATAAAATCGAGAATAATGATGCCACCTAGATTCCGCAGTCGAAGCTGACGGGCAATCGCTTGAGCGGCCTCCAGATTGGTCTTGAAGATGGTTTCGTCAAAGTTACGGACACCGACAAAAGCACCGGTATTCACATCAACCGTAGTCATGGCTTCGGTCTGATCGATGATCAGATAACCACCCGACTTCAGGTCAACGCGCCGCGACAAGGCCCGTTGGATTTCATCCTCGACACCGTATAGATCGAACAGCGTTCGATCTTCATTGTAGTGCTCGAGCAAATGCGAAATACCCGGCATATAGACCGCACCAAATTCCTGCAGCTTCTGAAACGTCTCGCGTGAATCGACGAGGATCCGTTCTGTTTCCGGGTTCGCGAAATCGCGCAACACACGCTGGGCCAGCGACAGATCTTGATAGATCAGCCCTGGCACCGGTGAGGTTGTCATCTGCTGTTTCAGATCCGCCCAAAGTTTACGCAGATAGTTAATGTCGTCCTGTAACGCACCATCATCGGCGGTTTCAGCAATCGTGCGGAGAATAAACCCGCCCGCCTCATCGGCTGGCACCAGACGCGTCAAGCGTTCACGCAGCACCTCTCGCTCCGCCTCGTCAATACGCTGCGAAATGCCGATATGCTTTTCCTGGGGCAAATACACCAGCATACGACCGGCAATCGAAGACTGCGTCGACAGACGCGCGCCCTTGGTGCCAATCGGGTCCTTGATCACCTGCACCAGCAAGGTCTGGCCTTCGCTCAAGACCTCTTCAATAGGGCGGCTTTCACGGTTAGCCGCATCGCCAATCCGAGCTTGCCAGATATCCGCCACGTGCAGAAACGCACTGCGCTCCAGGCCAATGTCGACAAATGCCGACTGCATACCGGGCAAAATACGGACCACACGCCCCAGATAGATATTGCCGACCAGACCCCGCGTGGCATGTCGTTCGATATGCAACTCCTGAACAATGCCCTGCTCAAGAATCGCCACCCGGGTTTCTTGCGGCGTGAAATTGATGAGGATACTTTCGGCCATAGGTAGAATGTGCGCCTGACTGATGATTACTGCCGGTGAATAACCGGATTCTACTATGCCGACCACAACCGAACTGCTTGCCCCCGCCGGATCACTGGCCATGATGCGCACGGCCTTTGCCTTTGGCGCAGACGCTGTCTATGCCGGACAGCCCCGTTACAGTCTACGTGTGCGCAACAACGAGTTCAGCACTCTGGATGCGCTGCAGGAAGGCATTGATGAAGCCCACGCTCAGAAAAAGTCGTTTTATGTTGTGAGCAACATCTCGCCGCATAACGCCAAGCTTAAAACTTATCTCGACGACATGGCACCCGTCGTCGCACTCAAACCAGATGCGCTGATCATGGCCGACCCTGGTCTCATCGACCTGATCCGCGACCGCTTCCCAGAGATGCCAGTGCACCTGTCAGTGCAGGCCAATACCGTCAACTGGGCCAGCGTCCGCTTCTGGGGGAAAATGGGCATCAAACGCGTCATTCTGTCGCGTGAACTATCGCTCGATGAAGTCGCAGAAATTCGCCAGCAATGTCCGGAGATGGAGCTCGAGGTCTTTGTGCACGGCGCACTGTGCATCGCTTATTCTGGACGCTGCTTACTTTCGGGCTATTTCAACCACCGCGACCCCAATCAAGGCACCTGCACCAATTCCTGCCGTTGGGACTACAAGTTAAAGCCGGATAACGAGGCCGAGGTGACACCAGGCCTAACCGGCAGCAAGTTCCCGCCGCTTGTCGTTGAAGAAGCCAACCGTCCAGGCGAACTCATGCCCATCGAAGAGGACGAACATGGCACGTATATCCTCAATTCCCGTGATCTGCGTGCGATTGAACATGTCCAGCGCCTCATCGAGATCGGCGTCGACTCCCTGAAAATCGAAGGCCGAACCAAGTCACCCTACTATGTGGCACGCACCTGCCAGGCCTATCGCCGGGCCATCGAAGATGCCAAGGCTGGTCGTGCCTTCAATCCCTTGCTGATCGGCGAGCTGGAGGGTCTTGCCAACCGCGGCTACACCGATGGCTTTTATCAACGACATCACGATGCGGATACGCAGAATTATCTGCGTGGATATTCGGAATCGGGTCGCAGCCAATATGTCGGCACCACGGAATGGGATAACGAGCGGCAAGCCTTGAAGATCATCGTCCGCAACCGCTTTGCCGTAGGGGATTGGCTGGAAGTGATCCACCCCAAAGGCAACCGGATCCTGCAGATAAAGCAGATGCGCGGCCGTGAACAGCAACTTGTTGAGGTCGCGCCCGGAGATGGCCATATCGTCTGGATGGATGATGCCGAATGGTCGGCAGATTGCGCTGGCGCCTTCCTAGCACGTCTACATGACACACCTACCGCCGAGATGATTTCCGCCTCGCTATCTGCGACACGCGCCGACAAATAGATCGTGGCTGGCCTGCTGTTCGCCATTAGTGCTCATGGCTTGGGGCATCTTGGCCAGGCAGCCCCCGTGTGCCAGGCGCTGTACGCACTGCGGCCCGATCTGCCACTCACGATCTGGAGCGAACTTCCCTCGGCCATACTGGAACGTCGCATTGACAGCCCTTTTCGCCATATCCAGCAAGCCTGCGATATCGGCTTTGTCATGCATGATGCGCTACGCGTCAATGTCGCCGACAGCTGGGCACGCTACAGTGCTCGCGAAGCTGCATGGACCGAACACCTGTCGGCCGCCTGCCGGATTCTGCACGACACCCGGCCGGACCTGATTGTCAGCGATATCGGTGAAATGCCACTGGCAGCTGCCCAGGCCCTGGGCATACCGGATGTTGCCATGAGCTCTCTGAACTGGGCCGATCTCGCGGCCTATTACTTCCGGGACATTGATGGCGTGACTCCGGTTCTCTCGCGACTTTCAGGCATTTACGACAACACCCGTCTGGCTATCCGACTGACGCCCGGGATGCCGATGCGGGGCCGGACAAACTCTGTTGCACCACCCATCGCAGCGTTCAGCACACAGCCTCGGGTTACGTTGCGCCAGCGCATTCTGGCAACTCTCGGTTCAACGTATCAGGAACGCCCCTTACTCCTGATCGGAATGGGCGGCATCCACAATCCGCTACCACTCGCTGATTGGCCGTTACAAACGCAAGCCACGTTAGTGGTTGCCAACCAGCATCAATTGCCGGTCACAGGGTTGCCTGAACGGGGCATCGTCCATGCAGAATCGATTCAAGAGGCAACCGGTCTGGGCTTTTCAGATCTGCTCGCTGCCTGTGATGCCGTGATCTGTAAACCCGGCTACGGCACCTTCGCCGAAGCCGCTCTGGCCGGAACCCCTGTCCTGTATGTCAAACGACCCGATTGGCCCGAACAAACCGTGCTCATCGAGTGGTTGGAAGCCCATGCGCGCTGTAAAGAACTACCGCTCATCGATCTTATGCGGGGTGATTTTCAGCAGGCTTTGAGCGCACTGTGCATGCAACCCGGAAAACCGCGCATCGCCAGCGATGGCGCGCTGATCGCTGCACGCAAGATTCTCTCGCTGCTGGGCTCTTCAGAAATTAAAGCCTAGGGGCTCCAGCAACAAGGCTGTTTCATGCACCGGCAAACCCATGATGCCGGTAAAGCTGCCCTGCATGTCTGCCACAAAGATACCGGCGTGCCCCTGAATACCATAGCCGCCCGCCTTGTCGAAAGGTTCACCGCTTGCGATATAACGTTCGATCGTCTGCGTATTCAACGACATGAATGTCACACGACTGACCGAGAGCATCTGACGGATATCGTGCCCGTCCACGACAACGACGGCAGTTAATACGTCATGCACCTGCCCGGAAAGTGCCGCCAGCATCTCCTGAGCCTCGGCCGCATCTGCCGGTTTACCAAGAATCCGGTCACCGAGCGCTACCGTTGTATCTGCTGACAACAAAGGACGCTCGGGCAAGCCGTTCGCTCGCACATAAGACACCGCATGCAGTGCCTTATCGAAGGCTACGCGGCGCACATAGTCACGAGGCGGTTCTCCCGGATGTACTGACTCGTCGACTTCGTAGAGCACACCACCATCATCCTTGAATTGCAACACCTCGAACGGTACACCCATACTTGCCAGCAGCTCGGCACGGCGCGGGCTTTTAGAGGCAAGCCAGATCGTTTTCATCGGCGGCATCACTCCCGGTGATAAGGATGACCGGACAACACCGTGATTGCCCG
>JACCDV010962937.1_pt1 | contig 40719 bp, 36 predicted proteins | sample 7446131 | NCBI WGS metagenome assembly JACCDV01 (sample SAMN15323448, study PRJNA562643) | freshwater metagenome | isolation source: river surface water | place: USA:Blue River Watershed | collected 2017-08-17
CAGCGCGCATGTCACCACCTTCGTGCTGACATTGCTGGCCCCCGCCACGGTACGCCAGTTCGATGTGGTGCAGTCGGCCAACCGGCTGGAGTTTCGCTGGCAACCAAACCCCGAGCCCGAGGTGGTGGGTTATGAGCTGCGAGAGGGGGCAGCCTGGGACGCATCGCTTTTTGTGGCCGAGGTCAAATCCACCAGCTACACGCTGCCCTCTGGCTTTGATGGTGAGCGCAAGTTCTGGATCAAGGCGATCGCCTCGCCCGGCATCTACAGCGACACGCCCACCTTCGTCTCGACCGTGGTGGCTCAGCCGCAAAACGCCAACCTGATCCTTGAGCGAGATGAGCAGGCTGCTGGCTTTGCTGGCACCAAGCACTTCGCCTCGGTGGTCACGGTCAATGGCCGAAACGTGCTGCGCATGAACACCGGTGCACAAGTGGCCGAATACCTCTTTGAGCTGGATCTGGTCTCGCCCATCCGGGCGCAGAACACCTTGCTCAGCAGTTTGGGGGCGTCGGTCGACGACCGCACCACCTGGCAGGAAGCCAACTTTGTCTGGAGCGGTGACGCCGCCAGGCGGCAATGGACTTATGACGGAGCCATCGCCAACGTGGATGCACGGTTCCAGATGGCACGCCAGGATGTTTTGCACCCAGGTGAGTTGTACGGTTGGCGGCTCAGCGGCTCGGTGATGGGCATCGGCAACCTGCAAGCGAACCCCTCGGTGGGTGTGAGCTACGGCGATGGCCGCTATGGCGAGGGGCTCATGGTCAAGGACACCACCCAGGTGGCCTGGGGCGTGAACATTCCTCAGGTCTTTCACACCTCGCTCTGGTACATCCCGCAAGAGGTCACGACTTGCGTGATTTGGAAAGCAACGGGCTCTGGCGGTGCTTTGCTGCTGGGCTATGACGCCCAAACCCAAGACTTCTTTCTGGAAGACCACTTGTCCCGGCGTGTCACGCTGGCTTTTGAGCTGGAGGCCTCTGACCGGGTCTGTCTGGGGGTGTGCCAGACCCGTACAGATCGCCGCCTGTTTGCTTGCAGGATGGGCGGCCCTGTCCATTCGGCCAGCGCAGGTATGGAGCCCGTGGGTGGGTTCAGCAGTTTGCAGCTGTACTGAGCCGGGCCGTTCACACCGTCTGCATTTGCAGATTTAGCGCAGCCATCACAGGCGAGGCGCTCGACACAGGCGTTGTACCTGAAAAGGGCAGCGCTTTTTTTAAGCCATTCACATTCAGTGACTTTTACCAAGGCAAATCATGATTGACGAAACCATGCAATTGCAGGGGGCGATGACCCTCATTGTTCGACGCGCCAGTGGCGACATCGAAACCGTTCACAAAGACAACATCATCGTGAACGTTGGCTTTGATTTCATCGCCGACGCGATTGGCAAATCAACCAGCCGCCCCTCGGTCATGGGTTTCATTGCTTTAGGCACAGGCACCACGGCGGCTGCGGCCAGCCAGTCGGCCCTGGTCTCCGAACTCGACCGAAACACCGCCACTTACGCGCATACGGTTGGCACCAAAGCCTTCAGCTTCACGGCAGACTTCCCAGCGGGTGACGGCACGGGGGCGATCACGGAAGCGGGGGTGTTCAATGCAGCTTCTGGCGGCATCATGCTCGATAGGGTGGTGTTCCCGGTGGTGAACAAGGGAGCAGATGACAGTCTGACCGCAGTGTTCACCTTCACCATGAGCTGATCGCCATGCCTGAGACGGTCACCGTGGGCGAATCTCAAGGGCCGCGCTACACATGGGCCAGTTCCAATTTCACATGGGCAAGCGCCAGTGCAGGCAAGTCCTGGCTCACCGCGTACCCCGCTGTCTATGTGGTGGCCGTGGCTGCCACGCTGGCTTGGGGCGAGGCGACAGGCCGCCTTCATGGCAAGCGGCTCGCCGAAGGCTTGTCCCTTGCAGAAGAGCGGCGGCATCAAGCCGTACTGCAAAAAGCCGAGTCGCTCGGGTTTGCCGACACCTATTACGACCTGATTGCTTATGTCCTGCGCTGGTTCGAATCCCTGTGTGTGAGTGAGAGCGTCTCCAAGGCTGGCCGCAAGTCTGTGCATGAAAACTTCCAAACGCTGGACGACCTGGCCCGCTCTGTGACCAAAACCGTACAAGAAGGCTTACCCGTGAAGGAAAGCCTCTCGCGCCGGGTGCTCCAAAAGCATGGCGAGAGTCTGCCGATGGCGTCAGTTAGCGCACGGCTGGCCAGCAAAGCATTCGCTGAAGGGGTGGATTTGACCGATAGCCTGGATCGAGGCTTCAGCAAACGCGTCACCGAAGCCCTGAACTTTGCCGAGACCTACTACGACCTGATCGCTTTCATCCTGCGCGTAGGCGAAGGGTTGGCCGTGAGCGACCAGGCCTCCAGGCAGCTTCAAAAACCTGTCTCGGAGGCTTTGAGCACCAGCGATCAGTTCAGCCGCCAATCCGTCAAACATGTGGCCGAGGGGCTGGCGTTTGCAGAAAACTTGGGCCGCACGGTGGCTTACAAGCGACTCCTGCAAGAAGGGCTGGGGGTGTCAGATGCTCTGCGCCGGGCGATGCGCCTTGCGGCCAATGAAGCCCTGGCCCTTGCCGAGCAGTATCGCCGCCACGCCAATGGCGTGATCAGCGACATGATCGTGGCTAGCACCGAGATCACAGAGGCCGATTTTGCCAACATTGTGGAAGCTGGCCATCCGCCGGGCTACACAGATTTCCGGGATTTCATTCAGGGTGACTACACCTACCAGAAGGCCTTGTTTCGGGCCATCCTGAAGTCCAGAAACTCGGACAGAGGTTTCATCGATGCGCTGCGCGTCACGGTGGATGTGCCGGATGTCTTTGACCGGGGAACCGTGCAGATCACCGACGCGCAGGGAGGCGCTGTGATTGGGTTTTCTCGAACTTTCAGGGTCCCGCCTGAGGTGACCATGACCCACAAGGGCGGCACAGTGGTCGCCATCCCACGCCTGATCAGTTTGGTCACGCGAACAGGGTTCACTGCTGTTTTGGAAAACACCGCTGGCACCCGCGTGACCGGCACCTTTACCTGGATCGCTCAGGGGTACTGACAGCCCCATGTACCTCAATCACTTGTCCATCCATTCACCATGCAAAACTTCACCGACATCCCGTCGTCGCGCACGCTCTCTGATTCTTTGATCGAGATCCTGAACAACGACAAGACAGCGATCTCATGCAACAGTGGAACCACGTTCCCGACCACTAACCAACAGGTGGGCATGCTGTGCTACCGCACCGACCAGCTCAAGCTCTACCAGCTGATCGGCACCAACCCGGACAACTGGCGCTTCATCATGGATTTGGCCAGTGGGATTGATGCCCAGTTCGCAGCCAAGCTCAACGCGGCGGCCTACACCGCAGCGGATGTGCTGGCCAAGCTGCTCACCGTGGATGGCGCTGGCTCAGGGCTGGACGCCGACCTGCTCGATGGACAACACGCCAGCGCTTTTGCTGCAGCGTCGCACAACCACAATGCAGCCTATCTGGGCATCAGCGCCAAGGCGACGGATTCTGATCGGCTCGATGGCTACGACTCTTCGGCCTTTGTCCGCTCGGTCAATGGCGGAGCCCCGGACGCTAACGGCAATGCCACTGTCAGCATCGACCTGTCTGGCCGGGTAGCGCGCACGGGTGACAGCATGAGTGGGCGCCTGACCCTGCCCAGCCAGACCGTACAGAGCACTTCGCCCACGATTGACTTTTACGACACAGACCAGGGCAGTACCCGCTACCTGCATGTCAACAGCAACCTGATGGGGTTTTTGAAAACCGACGGCAACTGGGACATGTACATGAACAACGGCGGCTCTTTGTGGACCGCCAATTACGGCTGGTTGCACGACTACTTCTTTGGATCGGTGGGCAATTGTGTGCGTCCGATCAGCTCCAAGGTGACCTCGGGAAGTCCCACAGCTTTTCAGTTGGGCGAAGAAAACGTCATCAACTGTTATGGCAGCGGTCCGCACTACCTCATCAACCATGAACTCATGGACAACGGCGGCCAGATTTCTCATCGGATGGTCCGGTATTACACAAACTGCAACTGCAACTGTCAGTGCAATTGCTAGGAGGTACCCATGTTCCGTAAAGCTGTATCCAGCATGTCATATCCAGTTTTCCTGGACCTGGTGGTCACCGAACGGATTGTCTGCCTGACCGCATACACCGAAATTGAGAAGCACATCTTTGAAGCTGATGCTGATCCGGGTGACGATCAATCCGAAAGCATCCGGTCACTGCGCTTTGAAGGGCATTTTGTTCCTGGCCAACTGCCACCCAAGGCTACAGGGGTTTATCACGACCGCCTGCCATGCGTGCAGTTGGGAAAACCGTTGGTCCTGGGTGAATCGCTCTCACAGGGCTTGGCAGGGCGCTATTTCAAGGCGGCTTCATATTCATTACTTGACCTGGACGATCCTTCTATCCGCAGCGGAGAAAAGTCTGATGCCGCAGTCTGGGTGTGTGGTGTGGACTATGAAGGCAATCTGCGCCCGTTTTACAACGCAATTGCTTTTGAAACATCAACCAAGATGCACCCGATGCGTTCGGTCAGAAACCTCGGGACACCCAGCAATCTATTTATCTACCAACCCTTTGCGAGCACACCGCTGATCCAGTGCAGCATGACGCTCAAATACAACCTGTCCCTGGGTTACAGAAGCAGTGTGCAAGGTTTCTTTGAGGCCCAGGATTACAACTACCTGCCAGATATGGACGAGGCCTTCCCTCGGCTTGAGTTGATCTCGGGCGGTGGAGAGATTGGAGCGGGTGGGCAGCATGAGGTCACCGTCCAGGTGGTCAGCGCAGAGGGCAGGGACGCCACTTTGTACCTAGAGGAAACAGGGGGTTATTTGCCCATGCGCCGAGTGCGAAGCATCAACGGTAAAGCCTCATTCAAGGTCCATGCCTTGGGATTGGCTGCAGGTGACGCCTTCAAGGTCAAGTTGGGTTTCAGAAACTACTCCGGGCTGCTGGACGTTCCCTTTGAGGTGGTTGCATGAAGATCACCAATCACTGGGTCACACCTATTGCCGAGTTTGATCTGGCACTGCCACAGCCGATGCGCCAACAGTTGACGGCAGTACTGCAGCGGAAAGAGGCAGATAGAGACAAGTTGTCCGAGTCTTCACCAGACTTTTTTAGCTTCATGCAGTCCAAGCAGTTTTACGCTTCGACCCATTACAACCTGTTCGCAGAGGCCAACCAGCATCCCGAGAAGAACGCCATCCTTTCCTTCGAGATGTTGGCCTGTAATGCTTATCGGCAATACCTGAGACAAGCCTTGAACATCGAGCAAGCGGATGAGTTTAAGCTTGTGGGAAGGTGCTTTGGGAATGTTCAAACGACAGGCGGCAGGACCTTTCCGCACTATCACCAGTCTGTCGATCACGTCCTGATCCATTACCTAGATATTCCTGACCACAACGACCCCGAGCTGGGTAAGTCATACCGCCACGGCACGCATGCATTGCTGCTGCAAGACCCGCGTGGTGCCGTGAACTATCCCTATTGGGAAAAAGTGCTCTCAATTGCCCCTTACACAGGCAAAACCATCATTCACCCGGCCTACGTCTGGCATGAAAGCAATCCCTACAGAGGGCAGGGCACGCGCATATGCCTGGTGGTTAATTTTCAGATAGCCAGTCACAGCTACATCGAGCTGCACAAAGAAATGAGGTTTTGATGACCATGTTCACTATTCACGCCTTGCGTCACGACGGCCAAAAAGTCTTGCTGCAATACGACAACCAGTTATCCACGCTGACTTGGCAGGATGGCCGCCTCGTGGTGCCTGTTCGGCCCGGCAGTTTCCGGGATGCTACGGTGGTCTCTGTCACCCAACCCGGCCGCAAAAGCCAAGTAAGCATCCTCAAGATCAGTCTAGGGTTGTCCTGCAATTACGAATGCAGCTACTGCAACCAGCGCTTTGTCCCCCATGCGGATGCGAGCAACCCGGATGAGGTCGAGCCTTTCATCAGTCAGTTGACGGACGCGCTGATCGAGTCACCCGAGCGCATCGAGTTCTGGGGGGGTGAACCCTTGGTGTACTGGAAGACGCTAAAACCACTGGCTGAACGTCTGCGTAGTTTGTACCCGGATGCTCAGTTCAGCTTCATTACCAATGGAAGCTTGCTCGACGCTCAGAAGAATGAGTGGCTCGACCGGATGGGGTTTTCTGTGGGCTTGTCACACGACGGACCAGGCCAGTCCAAAAGAGGGCCCGATCCTCTGGATGATCCTGGTAAATATGCCGCCATCATGGACTTGTATGCCCGCTTGCATCCTAAGGGTCGCATCAGCATCAACGCCATGGTTCACTCCAGCAACCAAAGCCGGGCGCAGATTCAGGTCTGGCTGCAGCAGCGGTTTGGCCAGGATGTGAACATCGGGGAGGGCGCCTTCATTGACCCTTACGATGAAGGCGGTTTAGCTGCAACGCTGCAAACCCAGCAGGACCATGTGCGTTTCAGGTCTTTGGCCTACAAAGAACTGCGTCAAGGCCTGGCTTCGCGCATGTCAGTGGCGCAGCAGCGCATCATGGATTTTGTGCAGTCCATACGCTCAGCTCGACCAGCAGCCTCGTTGGGCCAAAAGTGCGGCATGGATAAATCGAACAACCTTGCTGTGGACCTGCATGGCAAGGTGATTACCTGCCAGAACGTCAGTGCAGCAGCTATTGCGCCCAATGGCCAACCTCACCAGATTGGCCATTTGTCCAACCTGCAGGCGGTCAAGATGCGCAGCGCCACCCACTGGAGCCACAGAGCAGACTGCCCCAGTTGCCCTGTGCTCCAACTTTGCAAAGGCTCATGCATGTTTTTGCAAGGAAAATTGTGGGATGCGGGTTGTGACGCAGCGTATTCTGACAATGTTCCTTTTCTGGCTGCCGCCATCGAGTACCTGACCGGCTGTATTCCTTACTACATCGACGGCGACTTTCGTGAAGACCGCAAAGACATCTTCAGGCAAGTCCATGGGGTTCCTGAACAGCGCGCTAAACGCGTGATTCCGATCTTGGCCTACGACCGAACTGTCGTGGTCTGAGTCCACGCACATTCTTCTCATCGTCCACTTCAACATCCACCCGCCAGGCTTCGGTCAGAGCGGGTTTTTTCTTTGGAGATTCTTATGCCCGAACCGACAAGCTCTGGCGTGGCAGGGGCGGCCGCTGCTTACAAGGCCTTTGGGGGTACTGCTGCGGCGGTGGCCAGCGGTGCCACGCTGGCTGCCGTGGTGGTCATGCTCATGACGCCGCCGCGCGACAAACGTGAATGGGCCGTGGGCCTCATCAGCACCGTGGTCTCCAGCATTGGGGGCGGCGCCATCACGGTGGAGCATTTCCAGTTGCACCACTGGGCGTTTTCTACCGTGGGTCTGTGTGCTTTGGGTGGGCTCATGTTCGCCTGTGGTCTGCCCGGCTGGGCCATGGTGCGCTGGGTGTTCAACTTCATTGGCCAGCGTCGAGACGCCTCCATTGACGAAGTGGCCAAGGACGTGAAGGAGATGCTGTGAAACCCCAAGATTTCATCGCCCTCATCGGTCCTGCAGCGCAAGCCAGTCGACTGCAGACGGGCATTCCTGCCAGCTTTGTGGTGGCGCAAGCTGCGCTGGAGTCCGGCTGGGGTGAGTCGGGTCTGGCTAAGCGTGCCAAGAACCTCTTTGGCATCAAGGCCGACCGCAGCTGGACTGGCCAGCGCATCACGCTCAACACCCGTGAGTTCTTGAACAAGCAGTGGGTGGTGATCCCGGCCGACTGGCGTGCCTACCCCGATTGGCAGGCTTGTTTGGTCGATCATGGCCAATTTTTGCGCCGCAACAAGCGGTATGCCGCTTGCTTTGCCTGCACCACGGGCAAGACTTTTGCGCAGGCGGTGGCCAAGGCAGGCTATGCCACCGATCCGCGCTATGCCGACAAGTTGATCAACATGATCGACAAATACCAGCTTGAAGCGCTGGATCTGCCGCTGAACCTATCACCGGAGGCCGCATGAGTACCTGGCTAATGTCCTGGCTCGGCGCCTTACCCCTGCGATGGATCATCTCAAGCCTCATGGCTGCGGGCCTGTTTGGGGCTGGCCACCGGCTGGGGCAGCAGGGTGTCCAACAGGCCTGGGACGCTGAACGCATGCAGCAGCAAACCGCCGCCTTGGCGCAATCCCTGCAGGTGGCCCATGTTCAAACCCAACAAGAACAGATCAACCAGCGCATCAGCACCGATCATGACACCCGAAAAAACCAACTTCAGCACCTGTGGCGGCCCCAAAAACCGCCCATTTCGTCAACCTCGCCGGTCTCTGCTCCGCCTGGGGCTAGTGACCAGCGCACTGACGCTGAGCGCCTGCGCAAGCCCGCCTCCAGTACCGACAGTCCCAGCACCGTGTCCGCCCATGCCGAGCCTGCCACCGGTGTTGATGCAACCGCCTCCCACGCTGTATCTGATCCCGCCAGCGCTCAGATCCCCGTGACTTGTGAGCAATTGGCCAGCGACGCCGCGCAGGCCACGCTCATGGTCTTGACATTCCAGCGCTGGTATGCGGAACAAGCCAGAGCCCTGGAGCAGAGCCGGTAGCCACTGTTCCAAAAATCACTCCATTCGCTTGACTTGTGTCCCCGCCAGAGCGTTCATGCGGGTATGACATTTCAAACAAGCCATGTATGACCCCCAGGTTGCTCACCACGCAAGAGGCGGCTGAACGCCTGGGCCTGACTCCCGGCAGCCTGCAAAAGCTGCGCTGGCAGGACGATGGCCTGCCCATCTTTCAGCAAGGCCTCGATGTTCATTACCGGCTGGAAGACCTCGAAGCCTTCGAGCAGCGGGAAGTCAGAACTCTCCTCAAGCAAGTGCTGCAGCATGAACGGCCCCTGCCGCTCATTCGATCCATAGCCCGCTCGCTTGACTTGGCCGTCAACACCCAGGGCGTGGAATCGGACCCAGCGATTTTCAAGCCAGCGGCCCGTGAAGACCTCAAGCCTGCACCCAAAGTCAAAGCATCAACTCCCGTGCTTGCGGCGCAAGACACACCCAACGCCGCAGCCAAGCCAGAAACCAAACCAACCCAAGACCTGACACTAGCGCCGGGTCACGCCTGGTACCTGGTCCACACCAAGGGACGGCAAGAGGACACGGCCATCACCAACCTGCAGCGGCAAAACTTCCGCTGCTACATGCCCATGCTTTATGTGGAGAAGGTCCGCCGAGGCAAGCCTGTGGTGGTGGCCGAGCCCATGTTCCCCAGCTATGTGTTCGTCCAGCTAGACACCAGCGAAAACATCAAGGGCCAAAGCTGGTCGCCCATTCGGTCCACTTTGGGCGTGCGGGATCTGGTCAAGTTTGGTGGCCATCCCGCCAAGGTCGATGCCGATCTGATCACGGCCCTTCACGGGCGTGAGCAACTGCAGCAGTCCAACCCTCAGGCCCTCTTTGCCGCAGGCGACAAGGTCGTCATCACTGATGGCCCATTCGCGGGCATCGAGGCCATCTACCAAACAGCCGATGCAGAGCAGCGTTCCATGATCTTGCTGTCCATGCTCAACAAGCCCGTGGCCATGCGCATTGAGCCTGGCAAGTTGCGTAAATGTGGCTGATCGCAAAAAAGTCTGCACAGATGGGCCAGAAACAACTTGATAGCTCTGCCGCTTCGAAGCCAACATGGTCCGAACGAACAGAACCCAGCAGTCCACAAGTCCACATGACCCCAGAAGATCCACCCAAAACATTCCGCGCCGCGCAGTACGTGCGCATGTCCACCGAGCATCAGCAGTACTCCACCCAAAACCAGGCTGACAAGATCCAGGAATACGCCGATCGGCGCGGCATCGAGATCGTGCGCACCTATGCCGACGAAGGCAAAAGCGGTCTGTCCATCGACGGCCGCGCCTCCCTCCAAAAGCTCATTGCCGATGTCGAATCGGGCAACACCGACTTCAATCTCATCCTGGTCTACGACGTCAGTCGTTGGGGGCGGTTTCAGGATGCGGACGAATCGGCCTATTACGAATACATCTGCAAGCGCAAAAACATCCACGTCGCCTACGTGGCCGAGCAGTTTGAAAACGACGGCTCACCAGTCTCCACCATCGTCAAAGGTGTCAAGCGTGCCATGGCCGGTGAATACAGCCGCGAGCTCTCGGCCAAGGTCTTTGCCGGGCAGTGCAGGCTCATCGAATTAGGGTTTCGTCAAGGCGGTCCTGCGGGCTACGGCTTGCGACGGGTGCTGATCGACCAGACTGGCACCATCAAGGGTGAGCTCAAAAACGGCGAGCACAAAAGCCTGCAAACCGACCGCGTCATACTCATGCCCGGACCTGACCATGAGGTGGCCACCGTCTTGCAGATGTTTGCCTGGTTCATCCAGGACGACCTGCCCCTGGCTGAAATCGCCAAACGGCTCAACGGTCAGAGCATCCGCACCGACTACGGCCGACCTTGGAGCTACAGCACCGTGCGTCAGGTCCTTACCAACGAAAAGTACATCGGCAACAACGTCTACAACCGCCATTCATTCAAGCTCAAGAAGAAGCATGTCAACAACCCGCCCCCAATGTGGATCCGCAAAGAGGGCGCGTTTGAAGGCATCGTGCCCCTGGACATCTTCCTCAAAGCCCAAGAGGTGCTGGCCGAGCGCACCCGCCGCTACAGCGACGAAGAGCTGCTGGCTCACCTCAAGCAGCTCTATGCCGAATGCGGCACCTTGTCAGGCTTCATCATTGACCAGGCCCCTGGGCTGCCGTGCGCCATCACCTACGCCCAGCGCTTTGGCAGCCTCAGCCGGGCCTACGAGCTGGTGGGGTTTCACTCCTCACGCGATCAGGGTTTCATTGAGGTCAACCGGCGGCTGCGCCAACTGCACCCCGAGATTGTTCGCCGCACCGAAGAGACCATTGCCGAGCTGGGCGGCAGCGTGCGCCGAGACGGTAAGACCGATCTGCTGACCCTCAACGACGAGTTGGTCATCAGCCTGGTGCTGGCCCGCTGTCAAACCCTGCCCAATGGCCAGCATCGCTGGCGCATCCGGTTTGACACCGAACGCTTCAACCCCGACATCACCGTGGCGGTGCGACTGGATGCGCAAAACGCCAACGAGCTCGACTATTACCTCTTGCCCCGCCTGGACCTGCCCGAGCAGGAAATCCGGGTCTGCAACCGCAACAGCGCCAACTTCGAATGCTTTCGGTTTGACGACCTGAACTTCTTTTACGGCATGTCAGAGCGCGAACGGTTGCAGCGCAAGTTTTAAACCCCCTCCACAACCCTGAAAGGACCCAACCCATGCATAGCACCACCTCAAACCCAACATTGCGGAGGCCGTCATGATGACAGACACCCCAGAAAACGTAACCCTGGTGCCCATCGCGCGCATCGAGGTGCTCAACTCCCGCGACCGCAACATGAAGGTTTTTGAGGAGATCGTCGAGAGCATCCAGCTCATCGGCCTCAAAAAGCCCATCACCGTGGCTGAGCGCCCGGGCGAAGATGGTCAGCCCAAATACGTTCTGGTCTGTGGGGAAGGGCGCTTGAACGCCTTCCGCATCTTGGGCGAAACGCACATCCCTGCCCTGGTGGTGGATGTGAGCGATGAAGACGCCTTCATCATGAGCTTGGCCGAAAACATCGCCCGCCGGGGTTACCGACCGCTCGAAATCCTGGCCGACATCGAGCTGCTGCGTAACCGGGGCTATTCGGCCGACGTCATCATCCAAAAGACGGGCCTCTCGCCCAAGTACGTGCGCGATATCGTCTTTTTGTTGGAGCAGGGCGAAGAGCGCCTGATTGAAGGTGTACAGCGCGGCTCCATCCCGCTCACCACCGCCTTGGAGATTGCCCGGGCCAGCGCCAATGACCCAAACAGTGCCAATGACGAAGGGCAGGGCGAGGGCGGCGGCTCCAACTTGGGCGACCTGCTGCAAGAGGCCTATGAAAACGGCCAACTCAAAGGCCGCCAGATCATCGAGGCCAAGCGCCTGATCGAAAAACGCCAGCAACTGGGTCCGTCCTCCCCCAATGCTGCGCAGATCAAACCGCCCACTTCCAGCTACAGCCTGGTGCGCACCTACCAAAAAGAGGTGGAGCGCCAACGCAAGATGGTCCTCAAGGCCGAGCATGCACACCAGCGCCTGCTGCTGGTGGTGCAGGGCCTCAAAAAACTCTTTGCCGATGAAAACTTCGTCACCCTGCTGCGTGCCGAGGGGCTGGACACCCTGCCCAAGTACCTGGCCGAACGCATCACCCACTTTGAAGGAGCTCCAGCATGAACCCCAGCACCAACGCACAACCCAAAATTGCTGAGATGTACCCCGGCATTTTCCAGCCCGCCAGCCAGGCCGAAGGGGAGGGCGGGCCAGACCTGCCCATGCAGCCCCTTAACACCCTGCTGGGCTTTGATCTGGAAACCTACCAGGTGCCGCTGGACCACCTGCTGCCCAGCAAAAAAATCATGGACGGCACCATGAGCACCCGCAAATACAAGCAAGTCGTCTCATCCATCCATGAAATCGGGCTGATTGAACCCCTCTCCGTCATCCAGCCCGACCCTAAAAAGTCAGAGTTCCTGCTGCTTGATGGGCATTTACGCGTGCTGGCCCTCAAAGAGCTGGGCATGGATACTGCGCCCTGCCTGATGGCCAAAGACGACGAAACCTTCAGCTACAACCACCGCATCAACCGGCTGTCCACAGTGCAAGAGCACTACATGCTCCGCCGCGCCATCGACCGAGGCGTCAGCCGCGAGCGCTTGGCCAGGGCCTTCAACGTCAACCTCAGCTCCATCAACCGCCGCATCAATCTGCTTGAAGGCATCTGCCCCGAGGCCATTGACCTGCTGCAAGACAAGCAATTTACCCCTGACGTCACTCGCATCCTGCGCAACATGAAGGCCGCCCGACAGGTGGAGGCGGTAGAGCTGATGGTGACCAGCAACACCATCACCGTGGCCCACGCCGAAGCCTTGCTCAAAGCCACGCCACCGGAGCAGCGGGCCGACCTCAAGCCCGCCGAGCGCGACAAGACGTCGCCCATTGAGCAGATCGTCAAGCTTGAGAAGGAGATGAGCCAGGTCCAGACCCAGTACAAAGACGCCGAGCAAAACTACGGCTCCGACCTGCTCAACCTGGTGGTGGCCAAGGGGTATTTGACCAAACTGCTGTCCAACGAGGCGGTGAACAGTTACATCCAACGGCATGAGCCCGAAATCCTGGAGCAGTTTGAGCTTGTCGTGAACACGGTCAGCATGGAAGAAGCCGTCCAACAGCAGGCCGAAACCACGCCAGCAGACGTCAGCGAAGCGTCAGAACCTTAATTTTTTCGATAAATATTTTGTCCATGTCATCGAAAATTCATCTGATGGAATCTACAATCATGCGAATTCGCACAAACGTTCCGCCATGGAACAGCCCATAGCGCGCTTGCTGATCGTGACACGGCACGGCGGTAGCGTGGCCAAAACCCCCTCATATGACCAGTCGTCGATCTCAGCTCCAGGAAGATACCTACTTCCGCGTCTTGCGCATGCTGCAAGACAACCCCGACATGACGCAGCGTGAGATCGCTGAAAGGCTAGGCATCAGCACCAGTGGACTCAACTATTGCCTGAAAGCGCTCATCGACAAGGGCTGGGTGAAGGTGCATAACTTCAGCCAGAGCAAAAACAAGTTTGGCTATATCTATGTACTCACGCCTCAGGGTATTGCCGAAAAGGCCATGCTTGCTGGCCGCTTTTTGAAGCGCAAGTTGACTGAGTACGAGCAGCTTCAGGCCGAAATCGAGGCGCTCAAGGTCGAAATGAGCTGCGTAGATTTGGTCGGACAGAAAGCCCACAAAGCATGATTCACAAAAATCAATTGAAAGCCTTAAAGCGCTGCCAAATAAATGTGCGCAGAAATAGTTTCAGCCGATTGGACACGGGCCAAACAACATGCGTAGCACAAAGCCAACGGCTATATCGTCAATGTAAGTGAGGAATAACTATAAGTGCCTTTAGTCCAGCTCAGTAATGGCCGCAAATTTGCGGCCACTCAAGGGGAGTCCTTGTTTGATGCTGCCTTGTCGGCGGGCATAATGCTTCCCCATAGTTGCAAAACAGGCCGTTGCAGCACCTGTAAATCTAAAGTATTGCTAGGCGAAACAACGGCCTTGCAAACAGAAACAGGCCTTACCGACTCAGAAAAAGCCGAAGGCTGGATTCTCAGTTGCGTGCGATCTGCCCAAACTGACGTCACGCTCGAAGTCGAAGACCTGGGCAATGTTGACTTGCCTCCAATCAAAACCCTTCCTTGTCGTATCAGTAGCATCGACAGGCTTGCCACTGACGTCATCCGTGTCACGCTTCGCCTCCCGCCCACGGCCGACTTCAGATCCATTCCTGGACAATACATCGATGTCATTGGCCCCGGTGGTGTACGCCGCAGCTATTCACTTGCCAATGCCAACACGGCAGACAAAACCCTTGAACTGCACATCCGCGCAGTCGACGGCGGTGTCATGAGCGACTACTGGTTTAAGCAGGCCAAACCCAACGATCTGCTGCGCTTCAACGGACCCTTGGGCACCTTCTTTTTGCGCGGCCTGGACCAACTTCATCTTGTTTTTCTGGCCACAGGCACAGGCATCGCGCCTGTCAAAGCCATGTTGGAATCGCTGACTCATATCGCGGCAGAACAGGCACCTCAATCAGTCACCGTGTTTTGGGGCGGACGCACTGCCGGAGACCTCTACTTTGACCCACAAGCCATCCCGGCAGGCCATCGGTTTGTACCCGTGCTGTCTCGGGCTGGAGCGGGTTGGGCTGGCGTCAGCGGCTACGTGCAAAACGCATTGCTTGCCACGCTGCCTGACCTGGCACACACCGCTGTGTATGCCTGTGGCTCAGACGCCATGATTCGCAGCGCCAAGGCCAGTTTGTTGGCCGAAGGCCTGCCCGATAACCGTTTTTTTGCCGATGCTTTTGTGCCCTCGGCACCTCAATAACCAAAGCCAAAGCATCTTATGAAAGCAGTCATTCTGGCCGGTGGTCTCGGTACCCGCCTCAGCGAAGAAACCGCCACACGCCCCAAACCTATGGTCGAAATCGGTGGCAAACCCATCCTTTGGCACATCATGAAGATGTACTCCCACCACGGCATCAACGACTTCATTGTTTGCTGTGGTTACAAGGGATACCTCATCAAAGAATATTTTGCTAACTATTTTTTGCACATGTCCGATGTCACGTTTGACATGCAAGCCAACACGATGCATGTACACGAAAAACGCGCCGAGCCCTGGAAGGTGACCTTGGTTGACACTGGCGACAACTCCATGACCGGGGGGCGCCTGCGCCGTGTGGCCGATTACGTCAAAGACGAAGAAGCTTTCTGCTTCACCTATGGCGATGGTGTGGGCGACAACGACATTGCCTCCAGCATCGCCTTTCACCGCCGTCACGGCAAAGCTGCCACCCTGACGGCCACCTACCCACCGGGTCGTTTTGGTGCGCTTGATATTCAAGAGGGTCAGGTCCGCAGCTTCAAAGAAAAGCCCCGTGGCGACGGTGCACTGATCAACGGCGGGTTTTTTGTGCTGTCCCCCAAAGTACTGCCCCTGTTGACGGGTGACGACACCATATGGGAGCAAGAACCGCTCATGAAGTTGGCTGAACAAGGCGAACTCATGGCATTCAAGCACACTGGATTTTGGCAACCCATGGACACCCTGCACGATAAAAATACCCTCGAAAAAATGTGGGCCACCAACACTGCTCCCTGGAAAAAGTGGGCATGAGTGCAAGCATGCAAAGCCGTCCCGAATTTTGGCAAGGCCGCAAAGTGCTCATGACCGGGCACACCGGTTTCAAAGGCAGTTGGCTCAGCCTGTGGCTGCAGGCCATGGGTGCAGAGCTTCGCGGCATTGCTTTGCAGCCGCATACCACGCCCGCCTTGTTTGATGTGGCCCAAGTGGCCAAAGGCATGGACAGCCGCATTGCCGACATACGCGATGCCAGCGCCATCGCCCGACTGGTTAAAGACTTCCAGCCCGAAATCATCATCCACATGGCCGCTCAGCCCTTGGTGCGCTTGTCCTACCTGCAGCCCATCGAAACCTATGCCACCAACGTCATGGGCACGGTGCATGTGCTGGAGGCGGCCCGCCACGCAGGCAGCGTGCGCGCTATCGTCAACATCACTACAGACAAGTGCTACGACAACCGCGAATGGGCCTGGGGCTACCGGGAAGACGAGCCCATGGGCGGCCACGACCCCTACTCCAGCAGCAAAGGCTGTGCAGAGTTGGTCAGCAGCGCCTACCGCAAATCATTCTTAAACGACTCAGGGATTGCCATGGCCACAGCCCGCGCGGGCAACGTGATTGGTGGTGGCGACTGGGCTCTGGACCGTTTGGTACCTGACACCTTGCTGTCCCTAGAAAGGGGCCAACCCGTACAGATTCGCAACCCGCACGCTACGCGCCCATGGCAGCACGTGTTGGAGCCCCTGTCTGGTTACCTACTGTTGGCCGAAAAACTTCACGAACAAGGCCCACCACAAGGTCAAAGCTTTGCCGAAGGCTGGAACTTTGGCCCCCGTGACGAAGACGCCCGCCCCGTTCAGTGGATCGTTGAACACCTTTGCCAAGCCTGGGGGCAAGGCGCCAGTTGGCAACTGCAGCCCGGCGACCACCCTCACGAGGCCAACTACCTCAAGCTCGACATCTCCAAAGCTAAGCAACGCCTGCAATGGTCGCCCCGCTGGTCGCTTGAACTAGCGCTGGAACACATCACCTACTGGCATCGAGCTTGGCTCGATGGGCAAGACATGCATACCCTGTGCCTTCAGCAAATTCACCAATATCAAAATCAGACCCAACCATGACCACTAAAAGTGTCACCTTCAACCCCAAACTGGACAAACTGCGTACCCAAATTAGTGAGCTGGTGCAGCAATACGCAGAAATTGCCCATGCCCCTGTTCCCTTCGTCCCCGGCTTGTCTGCTGTGCCCGTGTCCGGCAAAGTCATTGGCACCAAAGAGCTGCAGCTCATGGTGGATGCATCGCTAGACGGCTGGCTGACCACAGGCCGATTTAACGCTATGTTTGAAGAGCGCATGGCTAAATTTTTGGGCGTCAAGCACGTGCTGACAGTCAACTCCGGCTCGTCTGCCAATCTGGTGGCCTTCTCGTCATTGACCAGCCCTAAGCTGGGCGACCGCGCTATTCAACCCGGTGATGAAGTCATTGGCGTGGCGGCAGGCTTCCCCACCACCGTCAACCCCATCTTGCAGTTTGGCGCCGTGCCCGTGTTTGTTGATGTTGACCTGGCTACGCACAACATCGATGCGTCCAAGATCGAAGCCGCCATCAGCCCTAAAACCAAAGCCATCATGCTGGCCCACAGCCTGGGCAACCCGTTCAACTTGGACGTGGTTACAGCACTCTGCAAAAAGCACAACCTTTGGCTGGTCGAAGACTGCTGCGACGCACTGGGCGCCACTTACAAAGGCCAAATGGTCGGCACCTTTGGCGACATCTCAACGCTGAGCTTTTACCCCGCACACCACATCACCATGGGCGAGGGCGGTGTGGTGTTCACCAACAACAGCGAGCTGAAGATGATTGCAGAGTCCTTCCGTGATTGGGGCCGCGACTGCTATTGCCCCCCCGGCAAAGACAACACTTGCGACAAACGCTTTTGCTGGAGCAAAGAGCAAATCGGTGGCGACTTGCCTGACGGCTATGACCATAAATACACCTACAGTCACCTGGGCTACAACCTCAAGATCACTGACATGCAAGCCGCCTGCGCCCTGGCCCAGATGGACCGGCTGGAAGAGTTCATCGCCAAGCGCCGTGCGAACTTCACCTATTTGAAAGCACGACTGCAAAGCTGCGCTGAGTTTTTGTACCTGCCCGAAGCAGCGCCAGACTCAGAGCCATCGTGGTTTGGCTTTCCGCTGGTTCTGAAAGAAAGCAGCGGCATCAAGCGTACTGATTTGATCAATTACCTGGACCAAAACAAAATTGGTACGCGACTTTTGTTTGCAGGGAACCTGACTAAACAGCCTTATATGGCTGGTCGTCACTTCCGCGTGAGCGGCGAGCTAACCAATACAAATATCGTAATGCAGCAGACCTTTTGGCTTGGTACCTTTCCAGGGCTGCAAGAGAAACAGTTAAATTATATCGCAGATAAGCTAGAAGAATTCTTTGGCATTGGTTTCTAATTAGATATTTTATTTATATTTAGGAAGAGAGCGTGATAAGACTCTTGATCGGATATGGTGGGATAGAGGGCGTTGCAAAGGCTCTTAATATAATGTTATCGTTAACTTTGGCTACTGTTTTGTCAGTGTCTGATTATGGAGTAGTCGCCACCTTAATTGCAATAGAACTAGTGATTACTGAGATTATATTGTTAGGCCAGAATTCATTCGTTCTTCGTTTTTTTAAAATTTCAGAGTTAATAAAGTTCGAGAAAAATTACATTGCATCAGGATGGATTATCCTGCTTGTAACGGCGGCACTTTTTTTTATAACGAGTTTAATTCCAGTGCAATATTTTGTATTGGAAGGTAAAATTAATATAAAAAATTCACTATTGGCATTGATTATTGGGATATATTTGCAAGCGAATGTCACCCTTTATCTGATGTATCTAAGGTCAGTTGAAAAAATCAAGTATTACGGTGCCCTTAGAGTAAGCGGTCAGGCGATTAAATTTCTGATTACAATAGTATTTATTTATTACTTTAATGATCCATTGCTATATCCGACTGGCGTATTAATTAGTGGAGCGGTGGTATTTTTTGTTATTCTATATCTTCGTACGGAATACTGGAAGCCATCAAAATTTATAAAGATAAAAATTCAATGGTGTACTTTTGCGGAAAATTTAAAATTTGGTTTCCCAATCTCAATTCATAGTCTTGCTGGAGTTTCATATTCAATAGTTGACCGATTATTCCTTGCTCAACTTGCTGATATAGATACTGTGGCTGTTTATAATTTTGCTCTGATCCAAGGAACGGGGGTATTTTTTTTCGTAAATATACTGGCACTAGCGTTAATTCCCAAATTTTATGAAACCGATTCTTTTGAGGAAAACTCGCGGAAATATCTAAACATTTTCCTGTTTTACTCAGTTTTGGGAATTATTTTACTTTCCACCTTGGTTTACTATGTAATATACCCCATATCTTTGAATTTTGTGCCAGATATATACCGAAATGGCCAAGATATTCTCCCAATCATTGCATTGGTAATGATGGCGAATTGTGCATCAAATTACGCTGTATATAAAATAACGGTGCTAAAAAAGGTGAAAATTTTGCCTGTTATTACTTTAGTTTCATTGGGGATTAATGCTGTACTCAACTATATCTTAATTCCGCAGTTTGGAATCATTGGGGCAGCATACGCTTTACTGTTAAGTGAGACAGCATATGCATTTGCGTTAAATGCATATGCGAGCTTTTTAATCCTCACGACAAGAGAGTGAAATAATGCCGCTACTTTTATTCCTTACCTCGTTTGTGCCACTCTTGATTGGGAATGAATCAACCAAAAATTTTGCAACTACAATTCTTTTGTTTTACTCAACGGTTGCATTTGCTTCGATTTACCGTACTCGGAATATTTTCAGTTTTGCTAGTCCTATCAACCTAATATTTTTTTATACAACTCTGTCTCTTGCTCTTGGGGCTTGGGCTTATCAAAAGGGATATGTACTAGTTGAAAAAGACATGATGACTTTCGAGGCATGGCGTCACATGGATGTGAGTTTATCATTCATTATGCTTTCATTGTCAGTAATGCTGGCAACAGAATACTTCTTCCAAAAGCGAACTTGTGAATTGCCTCATTCCTTTGCGGTAAAAACAAATCGATCCAGTATGTTGTCAGGGCTTGTACTAGCCCCGTTCTTTTTTTTCTCGCTGGATTTGGCACTACTGGGTGGTGATGGTGATCTTTCGATTATCCCTAAAACAATACTCGCCATTTTTATTATCATTGCGACACAACGTATAGAAAAAAAGTATATGCGTTGGGCTATCTATTTTTTCCTAATCACTGGATTCGCAACATTTTCTATTGAAGATAAGAGGGAGGCCATTTTTTTAATATTCCCTGCGGCCTATCTTGAACTTTCTCGAAAAAAAATCAAACTAACACCTAGAGTGATAATATGGATTTTTATTATAATTATTTTTCTAATGGCACTCATTCTAATTATGTCGGTGGCGCGCGGATACGGCGGCTTTGGAACATTCAGAACCCTTCTAGATGCTATTCCATTTGTAATAGAATATGCTACTAGTGATGTATTTATAGCGGGTCTTTTTGCAAACATAGAGGTCAATTATTTCTTTATTCATGCCCTGAATGCGATAGAGATTATCGTGATCGACCCTCAGCACATTAGTCTTGGCTTAACTATTGTAAAGCCACTATTTGTATTTTTACCACGCAGTATTGCAGAGTGGAAACCTGAGAGTATCATTGGTCTCTATACATCTGTTTACGACCCAGCTATCCGAGCAATTGGGGGCTCGTGGCCTATTAGTGTTATTTCAGAGTTTTTTTGGAATTTTTACTTTTTTGCTCCGATTTTTACGTTGTTATTTTCATTGTTCCTTTTGAAATTTCAAATATTGATCAACAAATCAATACAAAAAAATAATAATTATATTCTTGCTTTTCTTCTTTTTTCTTACATGAATCTAATAACGTTGGCGAGAGGATCTGGATTTGATCAGTACGCTGTATTTGTTATACTTGGAGGTTTTTTTGTATTTCTATGCAAGTCGATTTCAATATGTAAAAAGCTGATAGTAAAAAATTGGATGAAACACAAATTAATCCATATCACTGGACTGAAAGAAGTATAAAATGTGTGGAATTATCGCCGCGACAAGCTTAAACGGAATAAAAAAATTAGTTCCTTCATTAAAAGCTGCCTTAGACGCGCTTGATCATCGTGGACCAGATAATACATCTTATTGGTACGATGAAAATGTCTTTTTAGGTCACTCAAGACTCGCGATTATAGGCCTAGACTCAGCCTCAAATCAGCCATTTTCTTATGAAAATCTGAGTTTGATTTATAATGGTGAAATTTTTAATTACATAGAAATTCGAGAGGATCTGCGTAATAAGGGATATGCGTTTGAAACTGACTCTGACACTGAAGTGGTTTTGAAGGCTTTTCACTGTTATGGTACTTATTGCTTCAATCGTTTCAATGGCATGTGGGCATTGATCATTCATGATAAAAAAAATAATGAATTTATTATTAGCCGAGATAGATTTGGGCAAAAATCGTTATTCTATTCGTTGAGTGGCGATAAATTAATTTTTGCAAGCGAGTTGCATGCGATTGCATTAGTTCAAAGAGGTAAACCAAACTTTAAAGCAATTAAAAGCTTTCTTCAAGAAGGAACTTTTGATGTTGGAGGTGAGACGTTTTTCGAAGGGGTTTTCGAATTTCCGTGTGCCAGTTTTATGCGATGCAAAAACGGGCAGGTCATCGACTGTCAGCGATATTGGTTCTATCCGGAGAAAAGTCAAGATCGCCCTACGACGGATGAAGCATTTCACCAATTACTAGATGATGCAGTCCAGGTGCGGTTGAGAACTGATGTTGATTACTGTCTCTTATTGTCTGGAGGTATTGATAGCACGTTAGTATCTGGTATTACACACCAGCTTGTTGGAGGCAAAAAGCGTTTATCTGCATTCACGTTTTCGTCAAAAGATAATGACGATGAGGTTCCATATGCGCAAGCGGTTGCTAATGGATTAAATATTGAGCTTAATGTTAGTTCAACCTCGGGGATAGCTCATGATTACTTGCATTTACTAAAAAGTTTAGTAAAGTTTTTAGGGCGAGGTCATTCCTCCCCAGCCATCGTATCCGCTTATCTTCTATACAAATCTGTGTCGGAGCGGGGATTCAAACTGGCTCTCGACGGTCAAGGTGCTGACGAGTTACTGGCAGGCTATAAACACTACCATTTACATCTGATTTGGGAATATCTCTGTCGTGGACAACTCTCTGAAATTGTTCCCTTGCTTCATGATCTCAAGAAAGAAGGTATCAAGGATGTAATCATCATGATATTGCGAAACTCCCTGCCATCTTTGGGGAGGCGGGCCCTTCGTATGATCTACGGTTATGAATCTGTGTTTAGTAAAAAATGTAAATTTGAGAGCAATTCGAGTCCTTACGAACTTTACTTACCACCTCCAAAATCCTACAGTGCATTCGACAGATATCTTCATAAGCAGCATACAGCAGGCTTAATGAATCTACTTTATTACGGTGATATTGTTGCTATGGCCAACTCAGTTGAAAACAGGTCTCCTTTCATGGATCACCGTCTAGTTGAACTAGCATTTCAAGAAGGCCCTTCGTCAAAAGTGCGTTTGGCGAACAATAAGGCAGTGTTGCGTTCACATCCAGTTTATTTGCGCTTCAAGCATGTACTAGATAGAAAAAAAGTTGGCTTCAACTCACCGATTGACAAACAGACAAGATTTCGAATGATCGAAGAGCTAAAGAAATCTAAGATTCTTGATTGGCCAATTTTTAATCCTGCGAAGATCCGTGAATATCTCGGTGATGATCGCCTAGCTAAAGAAAAGTATGAGCGGTTTCTATTTCGATTAATCCAAGTTCACTTTTGGTCTGAACACTTTACCTCTGAATATAAACCTACAAACAAGATTTTTTCTTCCACTGAGACAAAGTGACTACCCGAAAATATGCTGTTGTGACTGGCGGCCTTGGATATATTGGTTCTAAGGTTGTTTTACTCCTTGCGTCTAGCGAATGGGAAGTCATCTGTATCGTGCGTCCTGCTAGCAATCTTGCAGTGCTCCCCATCAAGGACAGAATGCAATTTATTTATTACGATGGCACCGTTGAATCATTATCGAAGCTAAACTGGTTGCCTACGAACCGTACAGTCTTTCTTCATCTAGCAGCGAGGTCTACAAAAGCTGAAGAAATCAAGAACATTGATTCTCTTGTTATGTCGAATATTGAATTTGGATTAAACTTATCAAAATTCATGGTGATGAATAATTATAAGAAGTTAATTCATGCAGAGTCTTATTGGCAATTTGATGAATTAGGTAATACTGGCGGCAATTGTCTGTATGCGGCAACAAAGTCAGCGTTTAGTTTAGTACTTGAGTACATGTCGAAATGCTATTTAAATTGCCTAACCCTAGTTTTGTACGATGTTTATGGTCCTGGTGACTCGAGGGGGAAATTAATTAATGCGATAATTAATCAGGCGCCACATATGCCTGCCATAGCAGTCACAGAGGGTAATCAATTAATCGATTATGTTCACATTGATGATGTTGCCAAAGCGTTTTTGGTTGCATCTGAACTCATTCTGAAAGATAATTCACCTGTAGGATTTTTACGACATACAGTTCGCTCAATGCGTCCTATGAGTTTACGTGATTATGTCGAGCTGGCTGCTAAAGCTACAAATAAATCATTAAATGTTAATTGGGGTGGCATACCATATCCAGTCTATCAGATTTTTAAGCCATGGTTTCCGGAAAAATTAATGCAGCTTCCTGGCTGGAGGCCGATTATAAGATTTGAAGATGGTGTTAAAGACTTGATTAATAATGAATAATTTTTCGCTTACCATTGCAATTCCAAGTTTTAATCGGCTTGATAATGCTAAACAAACTGTTCGATCTCTTTTGCCGCAAACGTCTGGCACTGGCATAAAGTTACTTGTTCTTGATAATGCGTCTCCAATCGATTACCAAGTTGAGTTTTTTGAAGACGAAGATTTATCGCAGGCAATAATAAATGGTTCCCTAGTAATTCATAGAAATTCAGTTAATCTGGGTATGTCTGCGAATTTTCTCCGTGCTTTTGAAATGGCCGAAAGCGACTGGTTGTGGATCTTATCTGATGATGATCAACTTCATCCGCAAGCTGTAAAAAAATTAATTTCTTCGATTCATAGCTATGGTGGCGAGTGTGGTTTCATAAAATTTAGCTCAACCAGAAGTAAGCCGCGTGACTCTGAATATAAAATCATTAACGTAAAAGAATTCATTGATTTTAATTCGCAATCTGCAGATGATTTCAATGGCTTTATTTTTATCTCTAATGGCGTCTACCGGCTCAAATTATTCAAACCGTTCGTCAGAGTAGGTTATGAACATGCTCACACGTACGTTCCTCACTTCATGATGATTGCTGCATATATGATTAATGGTGGAAGATTAGTCATTATTGATTCGGAAATTGTGCGTTACGTCGTTCCCAAAGTTGGTTATAGTTATGGAATTGTTGCCGGTCTTGGTGTGGGTGGTATGAAAAGTCTAATGTTAAAATCGACGCCGAAGTTGACGCGGGACTTCTATTCTATTTTCTATCCTCATAATGATTTTAAAGTTATTATAGATCTTTATTTTAACTGCAAGAGCACCTCCACTCCAGAAGTGTTTAGATATTTTTCTGCTAATTATATTCATCTGGTATCAATTGCAAGGCCGTTTGCCAGGATATTATTATTGCATTTTCTTGTTATATTATGCCGATACCCTTTCGTTTTTGAGCGATTGCTGAATTCATTGGAGAAGCATAGTGGAGTCTTTCGCAGGCATCTGTCTGAAATTAAAACACGTTATGCACATATTAACGTAATGGGTGATGAATGAGTAGTATTGTTTATGATTTTGACCGCCCTAAATGTCTTGTTCTTCAGAGGGTAATTCCGGCATATAGAGTGGCAGTTTTTCGAAAACTGACGTCAAGAATTGATTTGGATGTAAGTATTGTTATCGGCGATGATTTAAAGGAATCAAAAGCAAAAAATGCAGTTGATCTCTCCGGTATTAAAATCACGCGTTTGCCTGCCCGAGCGTTTACCTTTTTCGGTCGTGTCTTTACGATTCACAAGGGGCTGATTTGGCATCTTATAAAATCAAAGCCAGACGTTATCTTGTGTGAGGCGGAGAGTCACTTTGTGGCGTATTGGATAGCCATTTTTTTTAAGTTATTTTTTTCAAGAAATACCAAGTTAATATTGTGGTGCTTCTATGCCTTGCCTGGTATTACAACAGAACGGACGCCAATTCATTCGGGCATTAAGGTAATTGGTCGATCATTTTTTGATGGTTTTATTAGCTATACTACTTATGGAAAAAATTCTTTGATTTCAAAGGGCATCAACAATCAAGATATTTGTGTGGCGGTTAATGTTTGTGATACCGCCCATTTTTTAGCCCTTGATTTGAGGCTAACTCTTTCAAAAGAGGGGGCGAAAGAATTTCTTGGTGTTGCGGGTAAATTTGTTGTTACTTATATCGGAACATTGGATGAGGTCAAGCGTCCGGATTTGCTACTTGAAATATGTAAAGTCCTTAATAATGAGAATGTTCACTTCCAAATCGTTGGTGGAGGACCGCTAGAGCATTCTTTGAAAATGCAGGTGCAAAATGAAGGCCTCGATAATATTAATTTAACGGGAAAGGTTGGTGATGATCTCCCGGTTTACTATCGTGCATCTGATATTGTTATTGTTCCTGGACGTGGTGGTATCGTAATTTCTGAGGCCATGTGTTTTGGTGTTCCAGTAATTGTCCATCAGGCAGATGGGGTTGAATATGACCTCGTTATTGACAACTTTACTGGCAACATTCTTCGCACTGGATCGGCAAATGAATTTGCCTCTGAAATATATAGACTTATGCAGCAACCTGATCTTCTTGTTGAAATGGGTAATAACGCCAAGATGCTTATTTCAAACAAACTTAATACTGAGTCTATGTGTCATTCAATCGTACAAGCATTTAAACGAGTTGTAAGTTCGGAGGTTAAAGCATGAAAAAAATTCAAATATGCAAACGATGTGTGATGGATACAACAGATTCAAAGATCATCTTTGATTCAGAGGGTATCTGTGATCATTGTTTTACTTTTGACACTAAGGTCAAGCCGAATTGGCACACCGGCAAGCGAGGCGAGGAGGATTTACATTCATTGATTCAAAAAATCAAGGCCTCGGGTAAGCGCAACGATTTCGACTGCATAATCGGTATGAGCGGTGGTATCGACAGTTCTTACCTTACATACGTTGCCACTAACCTTGGACTTAGACCGTTGGTGTTTCACGTCGATGCTGGTTGGAACTCGCAGGTAGCGGTCAATAATATCGAGAAGCTCGTCGATAAGTTAGGCCTTGATCTATATACAGAGGTCATTGATTGGCAAGAGATGCGTGATTTGCAATTAGCGTACTTTAAATCCGGTGTACCACACATTGACACGCCTCAAGATCATGCATTCTTTGCGACTATGTATAAGTTCGCAGAGCAGCACAACATCAAGTACATCTTGACTGGCGCGAACCTGTCGACGGAATGCATTCGCAACCCGATCGAATGGATGTACTACCAGTCTGACTCGATCCAGTTACGCGATATCCATGCCAAGTTCGGTAGTCGGCCTCTTGTGAACTATCCAGTCACCTCTATTCTTCGCCACAAATTCTGGTTGCCCTACATTAAGGGCATCAAGGTTGTACGCCCACTCAACATGGTTGAGTACGACAAGGCTAGAGCAGTCAAATTGTTGACCGACCAGTTCGGTTGGCAGCCCTATCCACAAAAACACTTCGAGTCGCGTTTCACCCGTTTCTACGAAGGGTATTGGCTACCTAAGAAGTTCGGCTTCGACACACGCAAGGTGCAGTATTCCAGCCTGATCGTCACCGGTCAGATGACGCGAGAGGAAGCGCTTGAGAAATTAAATGCGCCCGCACTCGACGAGGCTACGGTACGCCAGGAGTTTGAATACATAGCCAACAAGCTTGAGATCAGCACAACTGAACTGCAAGGTTACTTAGACGCCCCTAACAGGACGTATCGGGACTATAAGTCGCAGGAAGCCCTATATATAGTGGGTGCAAAGGTCATGAAGGCGTTCGGATTGGAGCTCGGGGGCAAACGATGATTACCATCGTCGATTACGGTCTCGGCAACATCCAAGCGTTTTCTAATATCTACAAGCGCCTGGACGTACCCGTCCGCTTTGCGAAGACACCCCATGACCTTGAGGGCTCTTCCCACATCATTCTGCCGGGCGTTGGGGCCTTCGACTGGGCAATGGACCGTCTCGACGCATCTGGCATGCGTGCGACGCTGGATCGCCTAGTATGCGAAGACAAGAAGCATGTGCTGGGCATATGCGTGGGCATGCAGATGATGGCCCGAAGCAGCGATGAAGGACGCTCAGCCGGCCTCGGCTGGTTCGACGCAAAGGTCAAACGCTTCGACGATTCGCGCATTCAGAGCCGCACCCACTTGCCGCATATGGGTTGGAACGACGTACACCCGCTCGCCACGACTGATCTATTCAAAGAGCTCGGCGAGGGCGCTCGCTTCTACTTTCTGCATTCCTACTACTTCGAGCCCAACGACCCTGCGGATGTACTTGCAGAAGCCGACTACGGCGACCGCTTTGCATGCGCAGTGAGACGCGGCAACGTCTATGGAATCCAATGCCACCCCGAGAAAAGTCACAAATGGGGTATCCAGTTGCTCAAAAACTTCGCAGGACTCTGAAATGCTGCGACCTCGCATCATCCCCTGCCTGCTGATTCACAACGGCGGCCTAGTAAAGACTGTTAGATTTGGCGCTCCAAAGTATGTTGGTGACCCGCTAAATGCTGTTCGGATCTTCAACGAGAAGGAGGTCGACGAGTTGATGGTGGTTGACATCGATGCCAGCCGCCATCACCGTGAACCCGACTACAAGCTGATCGGCAACCTCGCGCGCGAATGCCGAATGCCGCTGAGCTACGGCGGCGGCGTCAAGACAGTAGAGCAGTTTGATCGCATCATTGGTCTTGGTGTCGAAAAAGTTGCTGTGTCGTCGGCAGCCGTGGATGATCCCACCCTCATCTCGCGTGCCGCCGCACGCGTTGGCAGCCAGAGTGTGGTTGCGGTTATTGACGTCAAAAGATCGGGCCTGTTGCGAAAGCCCGAGGTGGTGACGCTTAACGCGACGAAGCGCAGCGGCCTGGAGCCGAGCGTCTTCGCAGCAAAACTACAAGAATTGGGCGCTGGCGAGATTGTGTTGAACAACGTTGACAGCGATGGCGAGATGAAAGGCTACGACTTCGATTTGATCGACTCTGTGCGTATCGCCATTTCAACTCCATTGACAGTACTTGGGGGTGCTGGCTCGTTGGACGATATTCGGAGTTTAGTAAGCCGTTATGGAATTATCGGTGCTGCTGCGGGAAGCCTTTTTGTATTCAAAGGCAAATATCGTGCTGTGTTAATTAACTATCCTAGCCTTGAAGAAAAGCTTGGTATTTATTGATCGGGATTTATCAAGTGAAGCAAATATTGCAAAGTTTAAAAACAGGGGCAACTCAGGTTGCCAATATACCAATTCCTTCCACTAAGCGTGGTCAATTACTTATCAAAACAAGTCAATCGCTTGTTTCTGCGGGTACTGAGAGGATGTTGGTTGAATTCGGCAAGGCCGGCTGGATTGAGAAAGCGCGAAAGCAGCCCGACAAAGTGCGTATGGTGCTGGACAAGATCAAGACAGATGGCTTACAGCCGACCATTGAGGCTGTGTTCAACAAACTCGATCAACCCTTGCCATTGGGCTACTGTAATGTAGGTCGTGTTATTGAAATTGGAAAAGGAGTGGCTGGATTTGAGGTAGGAGATCGAGTCATTAGTAATGGCAAGCATGCCGAAGTGGTGAGCGTGCCAATCAACCTGTGTGCGAAGGTACCAGATAGTGTTTCTGATGAGGAGGCGTCTTTCACCGTGCTCGGTGCAATTGCTCTTCAAGGTATTCGTCTGGTACAGCCAACGCTCGGAGAGACCGTAGTTGTAACAGGCTTAGGCCTTATCGGCTTAGTTACTGTTCAACTTTTACGGGCACACGGTTGCCGCGTTCTGGGCCTGGATTTTGATAAGGACAAACTGACACTGGCAAGTCAGTTCGGTGCGGAAGTTGTCGACTTGGCAGCAGGACAAGACCCAGTCAAGGTGGCTGAACTCTATTCACGGGGACGTGGCGTAGATGCAGTAATCGTAACGGCTGCCACTAAGAGCAGCGAGCCGATGCACCAGGCTGCGTTGATGTGTCGCAAGCGTGGTCGCATCGTGTTGGTAGGTGTGACCGGTCTTGAGTTATCGCGTGACGATTTTTTCAAGAAGGAGCTCACTTTCCAAGTTTCTGCCTCCTATGGCCCCGGCCGCTACGACCCTAATTACGAAGAGAAGGGTCAGGATTACCCGGTGGGCTTTGTTCGCTGGACGGAACAGCGCAACTTTGAGGCAGTGCTGGACATGATGGCCGATGGCCGGCTGAATGTGAAGCCGCTGATTTCGCATCATTTCGATATTTCGGAGGCGAGCAGGGCGTATGAACTGGTGGGGGGGGCAGGACCTTCGCTGGGTATTTTGTTGCGCTATCCGGCATTAGAGATCACGCCGGCGGCCAGAACGGTTTCGTTGCAGGCAGTCACACAGTCAGCTGGAACTTCATTGCATAAAGCCGAGGGCGACGCGACAGCCCAGAATGTTGGCGTGAGCTTCATCGGATCGGGAAATTATGCGACGGCTGTGCTGATCCCTGCATTCAAGCTAGCTAGGGCCCACCTGCGTAGCGTGGCCTCAAGTGCGGGGGTGAGTGGCGTACATGCCGGGCGTAAGTTTGGCTTTGATGAGACGACAACCGACACAAACCGGATTTTTTCGGATTCTGCGACGAATGCGGTGGTTATCACGACGCAGCATGACACCCATGCGCGCTTTGTATTGCAGGCGCTGGCGGCGGACAAGCACGTTTTTGTTGAGAAGCCTTTGTGTTTGAACCTGGATGAATTGGCTGAAATACAGTCGGCATATGCTGACCTCAGCGTACAACGCTCGTCACTGCCGATGGTGATGGTGGGCTTTAACCGCCGATTTGCGCCGCAAATTCTAAAAATGAAGCAGTTGCTCAAAGGTGTTACAGGGCCCAAGTCATTCATCATGACGGTGAACGCCGGTGCGATTCCGGCAGAGCATTGGACGCACGATCCTGAGGCTGGAGGTGGTCGCATGATTGGCGAAGCGTGCCACTTTATCGATTTGTTGCGTTTCTTGGCTGCTGCACCTATAACCGGATGGCAGCTCATGGGCATGGATGCACCCACGCGCGACACTGTGAGTATTCAATTGAGTTTTGTCGACGGTTCGGTTGGCACAGTGCATTACTTCGCCAATGGTAGTAAGGCTTTCCCCAAAGAGCGCCTAGAGGTTTTTGCCGAAGGACGCGTGCTGCAACTAGACAACTATCGTAAATTGACTGGCTTTGGATGGCCTGGTTTCAGCAAGATGAATCTATGGCGGCAAGACAAAGGACAGAAAGCGTGCGCTGCGGCCTTTGTGCAGGCAGTGGCTACAGGTGCAAGTGCGCCAATACCATTTGAAGAAATCGTTGAAGTCGCGCGTGTTAGCATTGAAATTGCGGAGACGGCGCGTTGACTCTGACTGCAAAGAGCGTGCGTTACTGGCACACCTTGCGCTACCTCAAGCCCGTGCAGTTTTATGGTCGGTTGTGGTTCAAGTTGCAGCAGCCGAAAGTTGACGCAGTTACCTTAGCGCCCTCTTTGCGGGTACGGCAGGGCAAGTGGCAATCCCCGGTTGCACACAAGCCCACCATGCTGGGGCCGTGCCGTTTCAAGTTTTTGGATGTTGAACACGACTTGCCCGTTCAAGGGGGGTGGAACGATACTGCGCTGGAAAAACTTTGGCTTTACAACCTGCACTATTTTGAGGATTTGAACGCCGAGAATGCGCACGCCCGAAGATCATGGCATTCTGCGCTGATACAGCGATGGGTTGCCGAAAACCCCCCCCCATCTGGCAATGGATGGGAGCCATATCCCACGTCATTGAGGATCATTAATTGGGTGAAGTGGGCGCTGAAAGGCAACACATTGCAGGCTGACTGCGTGCAAAGTCTGGCAACCCAAACACGCTGGCTGTGCAAACGGCTGGAAGTGCACTTGTTGGGTAACCACTTGTTTGCAAATGCCAAAGCTTTGGTTTTTGCAGGCCTGTATTTTGAAGGCTCTGAGGCCGAGCAGTGGTTGGCGAAAGGCTTGAAAATTCTTGCGCGGGAGATTCCTGAACAGGTACTGCCGGATGGCGGCAATTTTGAACGTAGCCCGATGTACCATGCGATCTTTTTGGAGGACCTGCTGGATCTGTTGAACATTGCCGGTGCGTATTCCAACCTGGTGCCCTCAACATTGGTGGTGCCATGGCGGAATGCTTCATTGCGGATGTTGGACTGGCTTCAGGGAATGACGCATCCGGATGGACAGATTGCGCTGTTTAACGATGCTGCGTTTGGGGTTGCTGCGACTGCAGATCAGTTGGCTGCATACGCTGGCAGGGTGTTGGGTACCGATTCGTCGTTATCTGGATTGCCACGGCGATACACGCATTGTTATGACCGAAGTGGCCTACGCTTGACCCAATGGGCAGATAGCGGGTACATCCGTTTGGAAGGTGCCGAGGCTGTGGCTTTGTTGGATGTTGCGCCTATTGGCCCGGATTACCTGCCTGGCCATGCTCATGCAGACACCTTGTCTTTTGAGTTGTCGGTCTTTGGTCAGCGTGTAATCGTAAACGGGGGTACTTCGCGCTATGGGTTGGGACCGGAGCGTCTGCGCGAACGGCAAACCGTGAGCCACAGTACGGTGGAGGTTGGTGGCCAAAGCAGCTCTGAGGTGTGGGGGGGGTTTCGGGTAGCCCGGCGGGCTTATCCCTTTGATTTGGCAGTTTCAGAGCGCCCAGAGGTTCTTTTGGTGGCTTGCTCGCATGATGGGTACAAGCGATTGCCAGGCAAACCTGTGCACCGGCGCAGCTGGCAACTCAGCCCGAATCACATGGAGGTGGCAGATTCGGTATCAGGGAGTGGCTGGCCCGCTGTGGCGCGCTACATCTTGCATCCCGATGTCGGTGTCGAGCGGGTTGCCCCAGACTCTTTTCACCTAAAGCTGGCAAATGACATGCGAATCTTGATAAGTATTGCAAACGGCACAGGCCGACTTGAGCGTACATGCTTTGCCCCAGAGTTTGGCAAAGTAATACCTACCAGTTGCATTACTGTAGACCTGAAAGATGGCTGGGCACAGGTTAGATTGAGTTGGGGTTGATTTGTATATTCTTTTATTAACAGACAAATTTTCGCCGGAGGTGAATGCACCGGCCAGAAGCATCTTTGGGCATTTGCGGCCACAAAGAGCTGCGACCGTAAACAATTGGCCGCAAAAATGCTCAAGATTTTGCAGGGAGTGATCGCTAAGTGAGGAAAAAAATCATGCTGGTATTTGGTACCAGGCCGGAAGCCATCAAGATGGCGCCGCTTTACCATGCCTTGAAGGCTTGCCCGGAGCAGTTTGAAACCCAGGTTTGTGTGACCGCGCAACATCGCCAGATGCTGGATCAGGTGTTGCGGGTATTTGAAATTAGTCCGGACATTGACCTGAATCTGATGAAAGCCGGACAAGATTTGTATGACGTGACCGCATCAGTGTTGCTGAGCATGCGCGACGTGTTGTTACAGCACAAGCCAGACGCCTTGCTGGTTCACGGTGACACCACCACCTCACTGGCTGCAGCTATGGCAGGCTTTTATGCAGGTGTACCGGTAGGACATGTGGAAGCCGGCTTGCGCACCTATGATGTGTACGCGCCATTCCCTGAAGAGTTCAACCGCCAGGTGGCCAGCAAGGTGTCACGCTGGCACTTTGCTCCGACGGAGTTCAGTCAACAGAATTTGCTGAATGAGCGCGTTGACAAAGATCAGATCACGGTGACCGGGAACACTGTGATTGATGCATTGTTATGGGTGTTGGCTCGAATTGATACGGATGCCGGGCGTCAGGCTGAACTCACCGATTACTTCAATGACCGATTGCCTTTCGCATGGCAGACAGAGCGCTTTGTGCTGATTACCGGACACCGTCGTGAGAATTTCGGCGATGGATTTTTGCAGATTTGCGAGGCGCTGAAGGACTTGGCGGCGCGGTATCCAAATGTTCACTTGGTTTACCCGGTACATCTGAACCCGAACGTGCAGCAACCAGTGAAGTCGCTCTTAGCGGACCTGCCAAACGTGCACCTGATAGATCCGCTGGATTACGAGCCATTTGTTTACCTGCTGAAGCACAGTCATATTGTGCTGACGGACAGTGGCGGCATCCAGGAAGAGGCCCCCAGCCTGGGTAAGCCAGTGCTCGTGATGCGCGATGTGACCGAGCGGCCGGAAGCGGTCGACGCCGGAACGGTGATCTTGGTTGGCGCCAACCGCGAGCGTATTGTGGCCAATGTGTCTGAGTTGCTGGAAAACGACGCTACTTACAAGCGCATGTCGCGAGCCCACAACCCATATGGGGATGGCAGCGCCTGCGAACGAATCATTGACGTACTAAGGAGAATTTAATTGAATAAGAAGACGGTTTGCGTGGTTGGGTTGGGATATATCGGTTTACCCACGGCTGCACTGCTGGCCAGCAACGGCTATCAGGTAGTAGGGGTTGATATAAGTACCCATGCGGTTGAAACGATTAACCAAGGGCGTATCCACATCGTCGAGCCTGATCTGGATGCGTTTGTGCGATCTGCAGTGTCTGCTGGACGCCTTAAAGCGTTTACCACGGCCCAGGCTGGCGATGTGTACATGATTTGTGTACCGACACCTTTCCACGACGGCGAGGGCATTCCGCTCCCGAACATTGACTACGTGCTGGCCGCCACGCGCAGCATTGCTGAGTTTGTCAAACCTGGTGACTTGGTGATTTTGGAGTCAACTTCGCCGGTGGGTACAACCCAGCAGATGGCAGAAGTTTTGAAGACGGAGGGCGTAGATGTCGGCCAAATTCACATGGCCTATTGCCCGGAGCGCGTCTTGCCTGGGAAGATCATGACCGAGTTGGTTGAAAATGACCGCGTTGTTGGTGGTCTGACCCCAGCCGCAACCGCAGCTGTTGCTGGCTTTTATCGGACGTTTGTGCGCGGCGAGGTGCTGGAAACCGATGCAAAGACAGCCGAGATGTGCAAGCTGACAGAAAATAGTTTCCGCGACGTTAACATTGCATTTGCCAATGAGCTCTCGTTGATTTGCGCCAAGGAAGGCATTAATGTCTGGAACCTTATCCAACTAGCCAACCGCCACCCGCGCGTCAACATTCTGCAGCCCGGTGCCGGTGTGGGTGGTCACTGCATCGCTGTCGACCCCTGGTTCATTGTGGCGCGCGATGTTGAAAATTCACGTCTTATACGAACAGCACGCGAGGTAAACAACTACAAAACAGTCTGGGCCATCGACCAGATCAAGATTGCCGTTGCTGATGCCTCCGCAAGAACCGGCCGCAAACCGAAAGTTGCCTGTCTGGGTCTGGCTTTTAAACCCGACATCGATGACCTACGCGAGTCCCCAGCGCTCCACATTGCTGAAGCGCTGTTGACGCAAGGTTATGACATGGTAGCAGTGGAGCCGAATATAGATTCGCATGAAAATTTTACTCTGTTAGCGCTGGAAGATGCGCTGAAGACTGCTGATGTTTTTGCTCTGTTGGTAAAACACCGGGGATTTTTGGATGAATCTGTGAAGATGGCGCTTAATGAACGCTCTGTTTTGGATTTTTGTGGGGTTTTGACTTGAAGGTGTGCTGTGATTGACTAATTGATGTATCAGTTACCGCGTACATCAAGAGAGGCGGTGTGTTGAGTTAGTCCGCCAGTAGCTTTCTAGCTAGTGCCGATTCCATGGCTAGATTTCATTACCCCATCGGTCCTTAACCTGTGCAATTTTTTGAACACATTTCTATTTAACTTATTGACTTTTGCGACTTTTCTTGCGTTCATATTTTTTACGGAGTAATTTGGTTTGAGAATATTAGTCATTAGCTTTTATTACGAGCCAGATCTCTGCGCTGGCTCATTTCGCGTAACGGCATTCGTGAATGCTATGCTAGACCACTTGCCGACTGATGCTCATATAGATGTAATTACAACCCTCCCTAATCGCTACAGCAGTTTCACCAGTGAGGCGCCAGAACTAGAGACTCATTCAAGGTTAACTATAAATCGGCTTGCTTTGGCAGCTCACAAAAGTGGGATGATTGATCAGTCGAGGATTTTTATAGGATTTGTTAAAGGGGTTCTTAAGCTATCGAAAGGCAAGGATTACGATCTGATTTTTGCCACATCCTCCCGTTTGATGACTGCAGCATTAGGTGCATATATTTCTAAACGTAAGGGGGTGCAATTATATCTCGATATTCGAGATATTTTCGTTGATACGATCAATGATGTATTGCCAAAAAAAATCACCTGGCTTCTCAGACCTGCATTTTCTTTAATCGAAAGATGGACAATCCATGCTGCAACTAAGATTAATTTGGTTTCCGCAGGTTTTTTCCCTTATTTTAATTCCCGTTACCCGGAGAAGAAATTTATTTTTTTTACTAATGGGATTGATGATGAGTTTGTAAAAATTCAACCCAAAAATCGTGTCCTGCATAAATCGAGTGTATTGAATGTTGTTTATGCTGGGAATATGGGTGAGGGGCAGGGATTACATTTAATTATTCCTGAGCTCGCGCAAAGATTTGCCGGTCGTTTGCAGTTTAAATTGATTGGTGATGGAGGTCGAAAGCAACAGCTTGTATCTGCTGTGGATTCAGTAGGGTGCAACAATGTGGAAATATTGCCGCCAGTGAGGCGTGATGAGTTGATTAAAATTTATCGGGATGCAGATATTCTTTTTCTGCATTTGAACGACTACGATGCGTTCAAAAAAGTTTTGCCTTCAAAGCTGTTCGAATATGGTGCGCTGGGCAAACCAATTTGGGCGGGTGTTGCCGGTTACGCTGCTGACTTCGTAAGCGAAAACATAACCAATGCTGCTGTTTTTTCTCCTTGTAATGTAAATGAAGCAGTGAAATCATTGGGTAATTTGGAGATGGTTACCCAGCCGCGAAGTACCTTCATAGAAAGATTCAACCGGTCTAACATCATGCAAAAAATGGCGCAAGACGTTATCTTCCTTGCTGGCGGCCACTGACATGAAGGACTAGTTTAATGGAGCATCTGGTTTTGTCGGGTGGGGGTGTAACTACAAGACTCTTGGCGAGCGCTGGCATAGAGCTGAATTTTGCGGTGCGCAGCAGAGTCGACGGACTCACCGCTAATGTTTCGTTGACATGGATAACTGATTTGGATAAGACCACTGACTAGATCTCAGCGACTGAGGGGGTCGATGTTGTTACCGAAGTCTGACTGGGCGTAGGCAGCATTGTGAATAGCGGTGCGGTGGTGGACCACCATCCCATGGTAGAAGCATTTGGCCATCTGGCCGTTAACGCCAGCATGGTCGGTGGCACGGTACAAGGGCACAGCGCCCGGATGCAGGTCAGGCCGACGCTAAGGTATAGGGTGAAGGTTCCATCAGGGGTAACGCTTGACCCTAGTTAAGCAGTGGATATCAAGACTAATAAATACAAAAATGACTAACGAATCAGATTCAAATTACGGCACTCGGGACTCGTGACTCAGGACTAGGGACACGGGACTCAGGACTCGGGACTCGGGACTCGGGACTCGGGACTCGGGACTCGGTGGATTTCACATCATGGGTGAAATCATGATGCGTACTCTGAGCCGTTTGGCCGCCCCGGCGTTGGCCTTGCCACGCTCCGTAAAGCGAGGCGCGGTGCTGGCTCTGGACGCCGCACTGTGCATGCTGTCCGTTTGGCTGGCGTTTTACCTGCGTTCGGGCGAGTGGGTGTCTTTGGCAGGGCCAGCCATTGTTGCGGTGGTTGCTTCGGTGGTGTTGGGGCTGCCAGTTTTCATCACTTCAGGCTTGTACAGGGCGATCTTTCGCTACAGCGGTTTGCCCGCCATGGTGGCAGTGGCACGTGCCACGGTGCTGTATGGGATTGCCTTTGCGGCCATTTTTACGTTCTGGGGTGTTGAGGGTGTGCCCCGCACGGTGGGCCTGATTCAGCCCATGTTACTGTTGCTGCTGGTCGGCGCTTCGCGCGCTGCCGCAAGGGTCTGGTTGGGGGGGCTGTACCACCAGCAACTGCGCAAGGCGGCTATGCCGCAGGCTCTCATTTACGGCGCAGGCAGCGCAGGCAGGCAGCTGGCCTCGGCCATGGCCAACAGTCCAGAAATTCGCGTCGTGGGTTTTCTGGACGATGATGACCGCTTGCATGGCCATGTGCTCAATGGCTTGCCCATCCACAACCCGGACGATTTGGCCGAAATCTTGAGCGTGTCGCCTATCACCGATGTGTTGTTGGCACTGCCCAGTGTTTCGCGACAGCGGCGCAACGACATCCTGAACACCTTGAAGCCCCACAAGGTGGCTGTGCGCACCCTGCCGGGCTTGAGCGACATTGCCACGGGCAAGGTGAGCCTGAGCGATGTGCGCGAGCTGGACATTGACGACCTGTTGGGCCGTGAGCCTGTCAAGCCCAATGGCCTGCTGCTCAACCTCAACACCCACCACAAAACCGTGCTGGTCACTGGGGCGGGCGGCAGCATTGGCAGTGAGCTGTGCCGCCAGATTCTCAAGACCAACCCCAAACAGCTATTGCTGGTGGAGATGAGCGAATTTGCGCTCTACCAGATTCACCAGGAGTTGCAGGCACTGTTGGCGGGCGAGCGCCCCAACGTGGCCGAGCAAGAGGAGGGCGCCAATAAGGCTATGGGTTCCACACTGGAAGCCGCAGACTCCAGTCAACCAGAGATCGAGATCGTCCCGTTGTTGGCCTCGGTGTGCGATGAAGTGCGCATGCACGAGATCATGGACACCTGGAAGCCGCACACGGTGTATCACGCGGCTGCTTACAAGCATGTGCCCTTGGTAGAACACAACCCGGCTGAGGGCGTGCGCAACAACGTGTGGGGCACCCGGGTATGCGCGGAAGCTGGCATGCGCCACAGCGTACGCAACTTTGTGCTGGTGAGCACCGACAAAGCCGTGCGCCCCACCAACATCATGGGCGCGACCAAGCGCCTGGCCGAGATGGTGCTGCAAGCCTTGGCCGAGGTGAATGCCACCGTGGCTGCCCAAGGGGGCAGGGCACCTACAGCCAAAACCACCTTCAGCATGGTCCGCTTTGGTAACGTGCTGGGCTCCAGCGGCTCGGTGGTGCCGCTGTTTCGTGAGCAGATCAAAAACGGCGGCCCCATCACCCGCACGCACGCCGACATCACCCGTTACTTCATGACCATCCCCGAGGCGGCGCAGTTGGTGGTCCAGGCCGGGGCCATGGGGCAGGGGGGCGATGTCTTTGTGCTGGACATGGGTCAGCCTGTCAAAATCATCGACCTGGCGCGCCGCATGGTTGAACTCTCAGGCTTGACCGTGCGCGACGAGCTGCATCCCGATGGCGACATAGAACTCACCGTGACCGGCCTGCGGCCCGGCGAAAAGCTCTACGAAGAGCTGCTGATTGGCGACAACCCCAAGCCCACCCAGCACCCGCGCATCATGAAGGCGCATGAACAGTTTCTGAGCTGGCCCGATCTGGAGCAAAAGCTCAACGCCCTGAGCATTGCCATGAGCGTGAACGACGTGCCCGTGATTCGCGGCATGCTGCAAGAGCTGGTCAGCGGCTACCAGCCCAGCGGCGAAGTGGTTGACTGGGGGCACATGGCTCTGGAGCGCGAAGCGCTGGCCAACGAATAAACTCAAGACAACAGGAGCCTGCGATGGGAATCATGGAAAGCGTCAAAAACTGGATTCAACCCCAGCGTGACCCGAACACCCTCTACATTTCGATCGACGAAATCCCTCAGCCACGTGACTGGGGGACCCTCCAGTTGGCCGTTGGCAATGACATGGTGATGAGCCGCGACATATCGCTTGAGGCTTCAGCGACTGAAGAGCTGCTCGGCTGGATAGAGCGCAACCTCCCCAAGATCAAGGCCTCAGGTTTTCAGCGGGTGAGTTTTGAGAATGTGTCTGAGCCGCTGCAGCGGCGCATTCAGGCCTTGCTGATGGCCTGATCGGGCCGGCTCGGCTTCTGAGACCACGGGGGGGCGCAAGCCCCTTTTGCATTTTTCCGAAGGGAAAATTGGGGTGGCTCAGCGAACTTTACGGATGCTGGCCGGTGAGACGGCCATCTTCACGGTCTTGCTGAGGATGTTGAGCAGCACCATTACACGGCCTTCGCCGTCGGCCATTTGGTAGAAGGCTTCCACCCCCACAAACGGCCCATCGGTCACTACGACTTTCTCGCCAGGTTCAAAGTGGCGCAGTTGAACCTCGGTGGATTCGCTCGTAGCACGCAGTTCGCTAACCAGGGTGTCATCGATCTTGGCAGGGGTCTGACCAAAGGTGACCAGGCGGCTGACGCCGACGGTTGACCGAATGGGTGACCAGCTTTGCGATTCCAGCCCGGTGCCCAGGCGAATGAACAGGTAGCGCGGGAAAAGCGCCTCTTGAACCACCTGCAGTTGACCCCGGCGCAGTTTCTCTGCGCGGATCAGGGGCAAGAAGCATTCAAAACCTTGGCGCTCAAGGTTTTCCAGAGCAACGCGTTCTTGGCGAATCTTGGTGTGGATCAAGTACCAGTTGCTCATCTTGTGGTTAATCGCTTGTAAAAAAGAGAATTTTACAGGGATGGGTGACCGGTAACTGACAGATGGGGGCGGTCTAATAGATGCGTGCCTTATAGTTCTTCGTATGTATTCAAAATTAGTATGGCGGTGAGTTGATGACGGTTCTTTTGACGGGTGCTAGCGGATTTGTGGGTAAAGCTGTTTTGGCCGCTGCTAAACGGCGCGGTGTAGAAGTGCGCCCGGCTTTCCGCTCCCTTGATTCGGCAAAGGGGCATCCTGGGGCTGTACTGGTACCAGGGCTGGATGGCGAAGCCAATTGGGCAAATGCGTTGCAAGGAGTCGATGTGGTTATCCATGCGGCTGCCAGAGCCCATGTGATGCGCGAAGAGGCGCTGGATCCATTGACCGAGTACAGGCGCGTGAACGTGCAAGGCACGTCAAACCTTGCGCGCCAGGCCGCTGCTGCAGGGGTGCGACGTTTTGTGTTCATCAGCTCGATCAAGGTCAATGGTGAAGGGACTTTGCCTGGTCGTCCATTTACTGCTGAAGACGCCCCCGCTCCCGAAGATGCTTATGGGATATCCAAGGCTGAAGCCGAGACAGAGTTGAGGCGCATAGCGCAGGAAACAGGAATGAGGGTGACCATCATCCGTCCTCCATTAATTTATGGACCGGGAGTCAAAGGTAATTTTTCTAGCCTGATGAATTGGGTGCGCCGAGGATTGCCATTGCCTTTGGGTGGTGTGACCCGCAATCGCCGTAGCCTGGTGGGCTTGGACAACTTGGTGGATTTGATTTGGGTTTGTGTTGAGCACCCCAAAGCGGCCAATCAAACTTTTCTGATTTCCGATGGGGAAGATCTTTCGACGACGGAACTGTTGAGGAGGATTGGCAAGGCTTTGAACCGTCCGGCTCGCTTGCTCTGGGTGCCTGCGGGCTTGATTGCCTTGATGGCAAGCTTGGTGGGCAAGAAGGTGATTTCTCAACGTTTGCTGGGTTCGTTGCAAGTGGACATAAGCAAGACTTGTGAGTTGCTAGATTGGATGCCGATAGTGGCGGTAGATGAAGGACTGCGCAGAGCAGTGGAGTA
>JACCDV011087044.1_pt1 | contig 40660 bp, 29 predicted proteins | sample 7446131 | NCBI WGS metagenome assembly JACCDV01 (sample SAMN15323448, study PRJNA562643) | freshwater metagenome | isolation source: river surface water | place: USA:Blue River Watershed | collected 2017-08-17
CCTTCTTCTAAAAGGTGCAGTTGTTGCGGACATATCAATAACGGATTAAAGTTGAACGATAGGATCTGGGAGTGTTCTTCTTGTAAGAAAACACACGATAGGGACATCAATGCAGCTAAAAACATCTTAACCGTCGGGCTGGCGGGGTTAGCCTTTGGAGAGAACGGAAGCCTTTGCAACAATAATTTGTTGCAAAGCTGTTCTCAATGAATTAGGAATCCCACGGCTTTAGTCGTGGGAGCTGTCAAGGTTTTAAGGCTTGCGAATTTTAATGCTATTGTTTGTTTGTTCCTAAATTGCTATATTAATGGCATAGTTGCACATATCTAGTTAATTTTAATTGAAGCAACAAAAAGGGAGCGGGGTTTCCCCCTCGTAACAAAGATGAACAAATCTTTCCAAGCTTTATCTATTGAAAATTTAACAGTCAATTATGCGTCAAATCTTGCGCTGTTTGATATTTCTTTTTCAGTGCCGATTCAAAAAATAGTCGGTATTATAGGACCCAATGGAGCAGGAAAAAGTACCCTTATCAAAGCTGTGTTGGGAATTACCCCAAAATCTCACGGTAAAATTTATATATTAGATCAACCCGTAAGCAAAAATGCTCATTTAATTGCTTATATTCCACAAAGACAATCAATAGATTGGAATTTCCCAATTACAGTTTTAGAAGTTGTTTTAATGGGAGGATTTCACCGCTATGGCTTCTTTAAAAGACCAAATAATGAAGAAAAACAAAAGGCTTTTCAGCTTTTGAAAAAATTTGGTCTGGATCGATTACAAAAAAGGCAAATCAGCGAACTATCAGGTGGTCAACAACAACGTCTTTTCCTCGCCAGAGCGATGATGCAAGAAGCCACTATTTACTTTTTTGATGAACCTTTTGTGGGCGTAGATTTAGCTACAGAAAAGATGTTGATTCAAACTTTTAAGGAGTTGCGTAATCAGGGCAAAACAATTTTTGTTGTTCATCATGATCTAAGTACGATTCATGAATATTTCGATTGGGTGATTTTACTCAAACAACGTCTTGTAGCTTGCGGCAGCGTTCAAGAAGTGTTAAATCATGAAAATTTGAAGTCTGCCTATGGCATCCAAGCTTCCTATTTTGAAGAAATTTTGAATCGATCGTTGAGACAAAAACAAGGGCTTATATAGTGCTTAGTTATCTTTTGGACGCTTCGATTCTTGAAAGTCTTTTTGCCACAATCTTAATGAGTATTTCTATGGCTCTCATCGGGACAATCTGTGTTGTGAAAAAAAAATCTCTAAGTGGTGAAATGATGTCACATGCAGCTTTGCCAGGAGTTGCGATCACCTATCTTTGCTTCGGAAGTTTCTCTTTAAAAAATGAATTTCTATTTTCCATTTTTATTCTATTTTTTGCTTTTTTATTTTGCCTTGGGTCACAAAAACTGTCCTCATTTTTAATCCAAAAAAAAGTTTCAGAAGATGCTACTTTATGTTTGATATTATCTTTGGGTTTAGGCTTGGGGATCTTGATTCAAAGCTTTCTTCAAAAGTCCCATCCCATATGGTTCAAAAAATCTCAATTATTTTTTTATGGACAAGCTGCAACTTTAGTTTGGGAGCATGTGATTATTTATGCTATTCTAACGATTTGTATTTTGACCTTTATCTTATTTTCTCACTATCGACTTAAGTGGTTTTTATTTGATCAAGAATTTTTTCAAGCTCATGGTTTGAAAGTTCATTTGATGAATTTTTTCGTCGATGGATTAGTTGCAATGGCTATCGTTATCGGTATTCGATCTTGTGGTGTTATCTTGGTGTCTGGAATGCTCATCATCCCTGTAATAGCTGCTAAAAGATGGGTGCATTCCCTCAAGTTTATTTATTTACTTGCTTCATTGTTCGCAGCTCTTAGCGCTTTACTTGGAAATTATTGCAGCTTTGCTATTCCTCTTTGGATACTAGAAAAATATGGTAAGACTGCATCAGTTGCACTAGGGCCTTTGATGATCATCTTTGCATTTTTATTGGCTTTTATCTCGCTTATTTTCGCTCCTAAAACTGGGTGGATCTCTTGTCAAATTAAACAAGTTTTGAATCAATTGAAAATTATTCGAGAAAATTGTTTAAAAAAACTTTGGAAGCATCGTGACTACGAATCGTTTTCAAAAAAAGATTTAAAAAAAATTTGGGGATTAGATGGCCTCTTATTTTATCTTTTAATTTGGCATTTTAAATCTAAAAAATACCTTAAAGAGAGGAATTTCATCTATATTTTGACTAAGAAAGGGGTGCACCAAGGGGCTCATATCGTCAGAATTCATCGTCTTTTTGAATTGTATTTATCTAAAGAACTTCATATCGATTTGAAAAATGTGCATGGGATTGCAGAAGAACTTGAACATTTCATTTCCGATGAAATCGAAAATGAAATCACCTACCTCTTAGATAATCCAAAGAGAGATCCGCATCAACAACCGATTCCCAAAGGAAGGGTGGAATGATCAACATCTATAAAGAATGCGGTTTTTTTGAATTCATCATTCTTTTTTTTAAACGGCTTCCCATGATCGCAAAACCAGAATTGTTACTCGAAGATGAACTTCAAATCTTCACTTTGATCTTAACGGGAAGTACTTGTGTTTTAGTTGCTATTTTTTTACTTTTGCAAAAAAAAATGATGTTGGCTAACTCGATATCCCACACGATTTTACTCGGGATTGTACTATGTCTTTCATTTATTCGATTATCCCAAGGCTCCGATTTCGTTTTTGATTATTTATTTTCGATTGAAAAATTAGTGCTGCCTGCTTTTATATCTGCATTTCTAACGTACTATCTTACAGATTTTTTAATAAAAAAAATGCATGTTCAAGAAGATGCAAGTATAGGGATGATTTTTACATTTTTATTCGCTTTAAGCGTTTTTTTAGTTTCATTTATGGGGCGTAATTCCCATTTAGGTCTGGAGGCAATCACAGGAAATATCGATGCGATTAACTATCAAGATCTGATCCAATCGTTTTTTGTTTTTATCACCACCGCTTGCTGGATTTATTTATTTTTGCCGTTTTATAAGCTGATTTCTTTTGATTCGGGCTTTTCAAAAACTATCGGTATCAAAATCGCTTTTTTTGATTTGGTGTTGATGTTTTTATGCTCTTTTGCCTTGATTGTCGGATTCAAATCTGTTGGGGTGGTCATGATTTTAGGGCTTATGACATTTCCACTTTTAACGGCCAAAATGATCGCTAAATCAATCCATAAAATTTTAGGAATAGCTTTTGCGCTTAATGCAGGTTATTCTATAGGCTCTGTAGCCATCTCAAGGGCCTTGCTTTCAAATTATCTTTTGCCCATTTCAACATCTGGTGTTTTAGTTACGCTTTCAGGTTTAGGTTTCTTTTTTGTTCTTTTTTTAAAAAATATGTTGAATGATTCGAAATGAAAAAAGTGATTATCCTCGGTTCTACAGGTTCAATAGGAACTCAAACTTTAAAAGTAATAGAAGAGCTTAAAGATGAATTCAAAGTGGTTGGTTTAGCTTGTGGAAGTAATCTTGCTCTTTTGGAAGAACAAATTTTGAAGTTTCAGCCGCAAAAAGTATGCGTTTATGACGAGAAAATTGTGTGCCCTAATCACTATTTAAGAGGAATCGAGGGTTTAAATCAGCTTTGTGAACTAGATGCTGATATTGTCGTCGTTGCAATACCTTCTAGTTTAGCTATTAAGCCTACGATTAAAGCAATTCAAACTGGTAAGGTGATCGCTCTTGCAACTAAAGAGGTTTTAGTGGCCGGGGGGGAATTAATTACAGAGCTTTGTAAAAAATATAAAACTAAGATGATCCCTATAGATAGTGAACATAATGCTATATATCAATGTTTAAAAGGGGAGTCGATCGAATCTGTTTCGAGATTGATTTTAACCGCTTCTGGAGGACCGTTTCTTCATTTTTCTAAAGAAAGATTAGATCACATCACTGTTGAACAAGCTCTTTGTCATCCTAATTGGACGATGGGGAAAAAAGTGACAATCGATTCTTCTACTTTGATGAATAAAGCTTTAGAACTGATCGAAGCTCACTGGCTATTTAATATGCCTGTAGATAAAATCGAAGTGGTTGTTCATCCACAAAGTGTTATTCATAGCATGGTGGAATTTTTTGATGGCTCTATCATAGCACAAGCTTCTAAACCCTCTATGATGATCCCTATCCATGTCGCCCTTTGTGATCCTGTAAGAATAAAAAGGGATTTTGTCCCTTTTCCGCTTACTCATGAGCATCGCTTGGAATTTTTCCCTGTGGATCATCACAGGTTTCCTTGTTTAAAGATGGGGATTGAAGCGTTGAAAGTAGGTAAAAGTGCCCCTTGTTACATGAATAAAGTGAATGAGTTGCTTGTAGAACTGTTCTTGCAAAAAAGAATCAATTGGATAACCATTTCCAGATGTCTCATCGAATTGATAGAAAAACATCAGCCCGTTGAAGTCGATTCTTATCAAGGTATTGTGGAAGTGGAAAAAGAGGCAAAAGCTGCCTTAGAAGATTTAGTACTCGTTGGAAGGTTATAATGGAAAATATATTCTCTCTTTTGGTCGCTTTTATTGGATTAAGTTTTTTAATTTTCATCCATGAGTTAGGCCATTATCTTGTCGCAATCAAAGTCGGAATGAAAGTGGAGATTTTCAGTATCGGTTTTGGGAAGCCTATTTTTTCATTTCATCTTAACGGGGTTAAATGGCAAATTGGGTGTTTACCTTTTGGTGGGTTCGTTCGAATCGCTGGAATGGAAAAGACCGGTAATATCGAACCTCATTTAATCAAAGATGGTTTTTATGGGAGTTCGCCCCTTAAGCGGATTTTAGTAGCTTCAGCAGGCCCTGTTGTTAATATCGCATTCGCTTTAATCGTTTTTTCTATTCTTTATATGCTAGGCGGTAGGATACAAAATTTTTCCCAGCATACGAGTTTGATTGGATATATCGATCCTAAATCGGAGATAGCGCAGGCAAATGTAAAACCTGGAGATCAAGTTCATTCAATCGATGGGCATAAAATTCAATCTTTTCAAGATATTTTATATGCTTCGGTAGTTGATAAGAAAAAAATTGCTGTAAACGGGGAAAAAATTGATTACTTTAAAAAAACCGCAGTTCCGTTTGAAGTTCAAGTAGATCCGTATGCAGATTCTTTCGCTTCTATGAAAGGGTTGAAAACTATCGGGATAAAAGCACCAGCTCAATACCTTATTTATCATCCTGCAGATGTTAAAATGCAAAAAGAACCGATGCTCAATTCAGGTTTGCAAACGCACGATCGAATCGTTTGGGTAAATGGTGAATTAGTTTTTTCCATTCAGCATCTTTCTGATGTGATCAATGAAAATAAAGTTTTACTTACGATCAAAAGAGGGGATAAGATTTTTCAAACTAAAGTGCCTAGAATTGTCATTGCAGATCTCAGATTAAACCAAAGTCAAAAAGAGGAACTTCAAGACTATAGACATGCACTCTCTTTAAAAGAAAATATCAATTACTTGAGCTTCATACCTTATGACGTTGATTCTAAACGAGTTGTTCAAAGTGCTATTGGGTATATCGATGAAGATGCTTTACCCTCTACTGTCTACAACAGAAAATCTAATCAATTTGACTCTTTATTAAAAAAAGGGGATCAGATTTTAGCCGTTTCTGGGGAGAAGATTACCTCTTCTCTTCAAATGTTTGAGTTGATTCAAAAGAAAAAAGCTTTAATTATCGTTCAAAGGGGAGATGCTGATACTTTGGGTTCTTCTAATAATGAAGATCAAAATTTTATCGACTCTTTTTTACCTCAACAACTTTCCAATTTGATTTCAGCTATCGGAACTGATAAACAATTAAAAAATTCAGGACAATATTTCCTTTTGAATCCTGTTCAGCCCATGACATATCGTGAAATGGTGTTAAGTAGCGAAGATAGCAACAAAGTCCAAAGCGAGTTGGAAGCTAAAATAAAAGAGGCTGTTCAACTAAAAGATTTGAAACAAAAAAATCTCTATTCTAGACAACTCTATGAGTTTAATCAAAAATTATTGCTTGGGATTCCTCTTTTAGATAGACAGGTCATTTATAATCCTACTCCTTGGCAACAAACAGTAGATGTTTTCAATCAAACTAAAACAACCTTTATTTATTTACTTTCAGGACAGATCAGCCCAAAATGGTTGGCAGGCCCAGTTGGGATGATACAGCTCGTTCACCATAGTGTGATGATGGGTTACAAAGAGTTGCTTTATTGGATGGCTTTAATCAGTTTAAATTTAGCGATTTTTAATTTGTTGCCGTTGCCGATTTTAGATGGGGGGCATATTGTGTTGTCGTTATATGAGAAAATCACAGGTAAATTGATCCCAACAAAAATTAAAGAAATGATCATGATTCCATTTATGGTGTTGCTTGTAGGTCTTTTGGTTTTTGTGACATTTCATGATTTGAGTCGAATTTTCTCGAGATTTTTTTAGAGTATAAGGTATTTGATGTTATCGTGTTTATCGGGTGTTTTTTCTCCCTGTTTTCAGTCAGATGAATTAAACGAGATTTATTTCGCTCCAGAAAGCCCAACTGATGATTATATTCGTTATTTATCAAATCGAGATTTTCGTTTTACAACACATTCCGTTTTTTCTTTGGACGTATCAAAAAAATTGAAAAGATTGAAAGATACCATATCAGCTGCAAAACCGCCAAATTTTCCTTGGCCTTTAAAAGCCCCGATATTTTCTGTGTGTTGCACAACAAAAACTTCAAAAGCAGCTATGCTTGCAGGGTTATGCTTTGGTTACGGATCTGCTTTAGTAACGCTTTCTTCGACATTAACTACTACTACAATCTCAAATATTAGCGGATGTTTAGCTGGTTTTGCCAACTGTTCCGGCACTTATCTTGGAATGGTCGATAATCGCGTTCAGACAAATGCAGAAGATCGATTCCAAGATTTCCGAAGAGACGCTTTTGAGATTTTAAGTGCTTTGGCTTTAAGGATTATTCGCAATCATTGCACAGAAAAAAAAGAGAAGCAACTTGCTAAAGATCCTCATTTTGAAATCACCTCTCAATACCAAATTTGTAACAATTTGATTAGAAATGAACCAGAAATTCGCACGTCTATTCGTCAATATTTTGCTATAAGAGCAAATGATAGATTAGCTATCGGGGAGGAGTTGTTCCAAGCTGCTCGGTATGTTGTCGATGGGAGTAGACCTTCTTCTGAAGCTTTAATTAACGAAATCAGGACTATCGATAGCCCTTCGACTTTAGAACATCTTCAAGCTTTAGATAAAATTGAATCATTAGAAAGAGAGGTAAGTGAATTAAAAAGGTTAGTTTTAAATTTACAATCCTCTTCTAAATAATTTCTCCAACCATAAATCGATAAACAAAACATTTATCAATAGCTTTTAACTCTGCTTCCAATTCCCCATCCCTCAAAAGCTTTTTTGATAGCTCTTCATCAATTCGATGATTAGACATTAGCTCTCTAATACAAAATCGGGCTTTTGGCTTGGCACAACGGATCATCGCTTTGATGAGTCGATTGAAATTTTCACAACTCATGTAAGAAGCAATATCTGAAAATGAAAAACAATCGATAGAATTTTCTGGCTGAGATTCTAAGAATTCTACCATATTGGCGTGAACAATCTCTATTTTATTTAGCCTTGATTTAATTTTTTTTATTCCATCTTTTTTTAGATATGGGGGGAGGGCTTGATTGCTTACTTTCCCTTGAAAAAGCAGGTTGAGCAGCGGATTTTCTTTAACGAGATGAATATTTAAACTTGAGCGAATCAGCTCGATGAGATGTTCGTGGATGGTGATATCAGAATCAACATAGGCATATAATCCAGGATCGGAAAAATATTTTTTTGTTAATTTAGGATGAAGGATAATTTTGGCCATCCATTTCAATAGTTTTCGATCTAAAAGTAGATCTATCGCTTTTTGCTGCTCAAATATATCGGAAGCATTGAATAATAAATCGATTTCTTTTTTAAAAAGAAGATTCAAAAAAATGGCCAGCCCAAAGCAAAATTTTTCTAAAGCACCTTCGTAAAGTACCCCATTTTCAATCATTTTTTTATTTTCGATCCAATAGGCCTTGGCATCGTCAGGTAGGGCTTCGATGATGGTATCTGTGAAGGCTATTGGATAAGGTTCTATACTTGCACCTAAAAAATTGAGATAGTCTTCATGTTCTAATTGTTGCATCGCTTGAATTTTTAAGGCTAAAAGATGATTTTGAATGGGATTTAAATCGATGCTTAATATTTTTTTACAATCTTTAATTAAAAGGTTGAGAGGGCGATCTCCGCTTGCTGTCACACAGCAGACTGTATCGCTAGGTTGAATGGATAAAGCCCTCAATTCAGTTTCGGGATCTTCATTACCAAAGCTATAACTAAGTCTTTGATAAAAAGGTTCAATAAGTTTTTTTTTCTCTTTCATCGATTTATTTTTGGTTGAATCATTTTTTTAGGATCGACAGTTCGGTCAAATTCTTCTGCAGAAAGCATCTTTAACTTCAGGCACGCCTCTTTTAATGTAAGGCCTTCTTCATAGGCCAATTTTGCGATTTTAGCGGCGTTGTCATACCCAATTTTTTCATTTAAAATTGTGACAAGCATCAAAGATTGATTCAGATGCTTTGCTATTTGAGCTTTATTAGCAGCAAGCCCATGGAGCAAATTTTTGACAAATCCAATCATAGAATCACTTAGAAGAGAAATTCCGCTTAAAATATTAAATATTATCAATGGTTTATAAACATTTAGTTCAAAATTCCCCATAGATCCCGCAAAGCCGATAGCTGTATCGTATCCTAAAACTTGTGTGGCGACCATTGCAATAGCTTCACATTGCGTGGGGTTTACTTTACCTGGCATGATAGAGGATCCAGGTTCATTTGCGGGGAGTAATAATTCAAAAAGTCCGCAACGGGGACCTGAACCCATCCAAGCGATATCGGTTGAAATTTTAAGTAAGCTGCATGCAATCGTTTTCAGTGCACCACTTAAAAAGACAAGGGGATCGTGTGCTGAAAGAGAGGCGAATTTGTTTTCTGCGCTTTTAAAAGGAAGCGATGTCAGCTCCGCTATATTTTTAGCTGCCCTAACTGCAAATTCTGGGTGGGTATTGATACCTGTTCCTACTGCAGTTCCTCCAAGAGCTAGCTCATAGATTCGAGGTAATGTCTGTTCTATGCGCTCGATATTTTGACGGATCATTTCGACATAACCAGAAAATTCTTGGGAAAGTGTCAAAGGCACAGCATCCATCAAATGTGTTCTTCCAATTTTGATAATCCCATCAAATTCTTTTACTTTGTGCTCAAGGGAGTCTTTCAAAAGATGTAAAGCTGGTAGCAGTTTTCGATGAATTGCTAAAGCTGCAGAAATATGCATGGCTGTTGGATAGGCATCATTAGAGGATTGAGACATATTCACATGATCATTAGGATGAATAGGTGTTTTAGAGCCGATTTCTTCCCCAGCGATTTCAATTGCTCGATTTGCTATGACTTCATTGGCATTCATATTGCTTTGGGTTCCGCTGCCAGTAGCCCAAATTCTAACTGGGAAATGGTCATCTAATTTTCCTAATATCACCTCATCCGCTGCTTGGATAATCAAATTTTTTTTATCTTCGGGCAGTTTATTTAGATCGAAATTCGTCATAGCTGCCGCTTTTTTTAAAATTCCCAGCGCTTCGATCATAAAACGAGGTAATGTATCGTCCCCAATCGAAAAGTTGGTGATCGATCGAACGGTCTGGGCTCCATAGTACATACCGTTCGGGACTAAGACTTCACCCATACTGTCCGTTTCTTTTCTAAATTGATCCATGAAAACCTCGGTTTTTTTTCCTCATAAAATATTTTTTTGATTCAGACAAGAAACAAAGCAGTTTTTTTTAGGTTGTTTTGAAAAAAACCCGACAAGATGAGAAGATAGATCTTCAATTTAATGAGGAAATTATGGAACGCATTTTATCGAATGAGCTTTTAAACCACGAAAATAAAAAAGTCGTCATGAAAGGGTGGCTGAATAACATCCGATCATTAGGTAAAATCCATTTTTTGATTTTAAGGGATCGATCCGGCTTTGCACAAATTACAATCGAAAACCAAGAAGAATTCGCTAAAATCAAACACCTACAGCCCGGGACTATTTTACAAATTGAGGGGATCGTTCATTTAGCTTTAGCTTGTGAATATGGGTATGAGCTGATTCATCCTAAAATCGATGTCGTTGTCCCGATTACAGAAATTAGCCCAATTGAATATTATAAACCCCAAATTCCTTCAGATCTTGATTATATTCTCGATCATCGCCCGATTGCTTTGAGAAATCGTGAAATTCAAGCTGTATTCAAAATTCAATCAGAAATGACACATGCTTTTAGGTTGTTTATGCATGATCACGTCAAAGCAGTTGAATATTTTGCTCCAAATATGATCGGTGCATCTTCAGAAGGAGGAGCTGAATTTTTTAATGTTGATTATTTTGGATATACAGCGACACTTGCTCAAAGCAGTCAATTATATAAACAAATTATGGTTGGTGTAAATGAGAGGGTATTTGCCTTAATGCCTTTTTTCAGGGCTGAACCTTCCCACACACCTAGGCATTTATCAGAAGGGAAACAATTTGAATTTGAAATGGGTTTTTTCGACCATTGGCATGAAATCTTAGATGTCCAAGAAGGGTGCATTAAATTCATCATTCGCCATATAGAAAAATTTTGTGCTAAAGAATTGGAAACTTTAGGAAATCCCTTAATTAAAGCTCCAATAGAAGTGCCTATTCCAAGAATAAGCTTTCAAGAAGCACAAGAAATTTACTTTCAAAGAACAAATATTGATGAGCGGAATGAACCAGACTTAAGCCCAGCTGCAGAAAAAGAATTATGTCAGTATGCTTTAGAGACTTTTGGAACAGAGTTGGTATTCATCACGGATTGGAAACGGACAAAAAGACCTTTTTATTCATTCCCAAGTGAAAAAAATGCTGATTTGACCAATACATTTGACCTGATTTGTGCCGGGACGGAAATTACCTCAGGAGGACAACGAAGACATACCTATGAGTCGATGGTCGAAGGAATCATTGAAAAAGGAATGGATCCTAATAATTTCCAAGACTATCTCAGTATCTTCAAATTCGGAATGCCTCCTCATGGGGGATTTGGAATGGGTTTAGAGCGATTGACGATGACGTTATTGCGATTAAAAAACATACGAGAAACATCTCTTTTTCCATCAGATCCAAAAAGAATTGCTGGTAACCGCTTACGAGCAAAAATTTTCTTTGGGGAAGAAAATATTCGAAATGAAATTTTAAGGCAGCTTAAAAACGAGGACTTTTCATTTCTTCATCTACAACATAGTGAGACTCTTACATCGGAAGAATCGTCTAAAATTAGAGGTACGAAAATCGAACAGGGAATAAAAGCAATTTTACTTAAAGGGAAATCCAGTAAAAAAAATTATCAGTTTAATATCCCCGCTCACTTAAAGCTTGATATGAAATTGGTGAATGAGCATGTAAAAGAAAAATGTGAATTTGAAGATCCTCAAGTGATATTAGAGAGATTTGGACTAAAAGTAGGTGGTATCCCTCCGTTTGGAAAACTTTTGAATATCGACACCTATTTTGATCAGCAGATTCAAGATTTTGATCAGATCGCTTTTAACTGCGGGTTAACAACTGAGTCTATAGTTATGAAGGGCAAAGATTTGATCAAACTCACTGACCCTGAATTCGGAAATTTCACTAAGGAGCCATAAAATATGTCATATAAAAATAGTCTTTTAGCGTACTGGATGTTTTTTTTAGTCGCTGTTTTTTTGTTATTTCAGATGGCCTTACAAGTATCTCCAAGTGTTATGGCTATTAATTTGATGCAAGATCTAAATATTGGCCCGGAGCAACTTGGACTCCTTTCAGGATTCTTTTTTTATAGTTATACGCTCATGCAGATTCCTTCAGGGTTACTTTACGATCGATTCAGCGCTAAAATCATCATCGCTTTATCTTGTTTGATTTGCGCCGTTGGAGCTTTAATTTTTGCTTTTACTGATCAGATGCAAATTGCCTGTATAGGAAGGCTTCTTCTAGGATTTGGGTCCTCTTTCTCTTTTGTTGGTGCTCTTGTAGTCGCAGCAAGGTGGTTTTCTCCGTCTCTATTTGCTCTTTTAGCGGGTATTACGCAACTGATTGCAGGTTTTGGCGCACTAGGCGGAGCTTATCCTTTAGCAAAAGCTGTAGATGCATTCGGTTGGAGAGAGTCTGTTAGCTTTTTGGGTTTTTTCGGTTTAGGGCTATCGATTCTTTGCTTTGTCTGCATCAAAAATTACCCTAAGGGTGAAGAAATACACCATGAGTCTAACAAATTAGGTGTTCTTGAAAGCGTTAAGCTCTTAATTCGTGAATCTCAAAATTTATATGGGGCCATTTATTCTTTTTGCACATGGGGCCCTGTTTTAATTTTTGCTGGTCTTTGGGGTATTCCGTTTTTCATGACTAAATACCAAATAACAAATGCAGAAGCAGCGCTTTTTATTTCTTGGATTTGGATCGGTGTTGCTATATCAAGCCCGCTATTAGGTTATTTATCTGATTTAATCAAACGCAGAAAAATTGTTTTAGTTGTATCTTCACTTGTTGGGATAGTATCTTCTTTGATTATCATCTACGGACCAAATTTGCCAGGATTTGTGTTGTCACTTCTGCTCTTCTTCTTTGGGTTGGCTTGTGCAGCACAAATTCTAGCTTTTGCTCTGATCAAAGAAAATAACAGGCGCTCAGTTATTGCAACTGGAATGGGACTGAATAATATGGCTGTTGTAATGGGGGGAGCTGTATTCCAACCTCTTGTTGGTTACCTGATGAGTCAAACAGGAAGTTTCGGAAAGGGCAGTTATCCACTCTATGCTTACACGTTTTCATTAGGACTTGTTCCGATTTGTTTTTTTGTTGCGTTCCTTGTGGCTTGTTTTTTGATAAAAGAGACCTATACTAAAGCAAAATATTAATAAAATTGGGACTTATTTAATTTTTAGTTCTTGAGTTAACTCGATGATTTCCTCACCGATTTCTAGTTGAACTTTTTGAATTTCTAAAAGTTTGTTCCACTCTTCTTGAAAAAATAAATCGAGCTTTTGATGCAGCTGTAAAATTTCTAATTCAGCTTTTAAATTGACTTGAAAATCGGCGATATCCCGTCGCCGATCTTTATCAGATTGCCTATTTTGACTCATCATAATAATCGGAGCTTGAAAAGCAGCAATACAGGATAAAAATAGATTTAGGAAAATAAAAGGATAAGGATCGAACGATAATCTTTCGTGAAAATTCCAAAGCATCCACACTAAAATAAACCCTGAAAAAATAGCGATAAATAACCAACTGCCGCCAAATTTAGCCATCAAATCTGAAGCGCGTTCTCCTGGAGATAGGTTTTCATTTAGGGCTTTATCTACATTTTCTGTGACTATTTGTTCTTGTTTGATACTATTGAGGACATTTTCTTTGATCTTCTCGTTGAGAACTCCTAATTTGTCTATGCTATTTTCAATTCGTTTATTTCTAATTATTTTTAAATCATCAAAGCATATATAAGAATCTGAATTAAAGTCAGATACTAAATCGGCAGCAATTTTTTGTAGACTTGGTCTTAAAAATTTGGCATGGATTAAAGACTGTTTTGAAAAAATGTTTTTACAAATTTGACAGCACAATTGTTCAGTTTGCATTATACGCCCATAATTTAGATTCTAATTTTACATTTAATATTGCTCTTAGATTAAATCCAGAAGTTTGAAATAAAAATGAAAGCCAAATTAAAACAAATCGTCCCTTGGGTTCTTTATGATTTTGCCAATGCTCCTTTTGCGGCAATCGTTCTTACTTTTGTTTTCTCTACTTTTTTTACAAAATATATTGCTGCCGAAGAATTAGAAGGAACTACGCTTTGGGCTACAACACTTGCACTCTCTGGCATCATCATCGGGGTTGTATCGCCAATACTTGGAGCAATTGCAGATCAGACTGGAAGAAAAAAGCCTTGGATTTTATTCTTCGCAACAACTGTCATCATCTCTTGTTACGCTCTTTCATACGTTGAAGGGGGGCCTCAATGGCAAAACTATTCAATAGTAATCGTCTTGATTGCGAATTGTTGCTACACTTTTGCTCAGGTTTTTTATAACTCTTTACTGATTACTGTTGCTCCAACCCATATGATAGGCCGAATTTCAGGTATCGGCTGGGGGTTAGGGTATTTTGGAGGACTTTGTTGCCTCATAATCACATTTGTATTTTTTATCCCTAATGAAGATCATCTACTACTACTAACCAACGGGGTTAAAAATTCGTTAAAACTGGTAGCGATTTGGTTTTTGGCATTTTCATTGCCTTTGTTTATATTACTTGATGAAAATCAAAAAAGAAAAATTTCATGGAAGGCTGTCAACTCAGGATTGCAGCAGCTTTACGCAACTTTTTGTTCTATCAAACAATTCAAAACCCTTTTGGGTTTTTTAGCTGCATACTTTTTTTATAGCGATGGGGTAGCAACTCTTCTCAATTTTGGAGGGATTTTTGCTGCAACGGTTTTACATTTTACATTTAATGAAGTGCTAATTTTTGCTATTTCTATCAATTTAGTTGCAGGTATAGGAGCGATTATTTTTGGACTAGTCGACGATAAAATAGGACCTTCTAAATTAATTAACTTGTCTTTGGTTGTAATTTTAGGATGTTGTGTCATGATTTTAGCTATTCAAAAAGCTTTGATTTTTTGGATATTTGGCCTTTTACTAGGGGTTTTTATCGGACCATTACAATCTGCTTCTAGAAGTATGTTAGCTCAGATAGTGCCGAAAGAAAATGTGGCTGAAATGTTTGGTCTTTACGCTTTAACAGGGAGATTTTCAACATTCATCGGCCCTCTTTTTATCAGTATTTTAACTTTTTTCTTTAAATCAAAAACTGCCGGGCTCTTTGTTGTTGTTCTGATGCTATCTTTAGGATTTATATTGATTTTGAAATTTTTTGATCATCCTTTTAGAAAAAGATTTTTATTTTTTTGGAAAAAATAAAAAAAAGGGACGTTTTTACGTCCCCTTTTTTTGAACCAAGATTACTTTTCATCATCTAAGATTTCGACTTCCGCTTCTTGGATGTCATCTTTATTGCCTTTGGCTTTTTGCTCTTGATGATGAGGTTGAGATGGATCAGCTTTTGGTTGAGCTTGAGCATGTTTTGCCATCTCTTCGCCGATTTTTTGAATTGTCGTATTCAAATCATCGTATGTAGTTTGAATCCTGCTTAAATCGGAAGATTGAATTGCCGATTTCAATGCATCAATTTTTGTTTGAATTGTAGAACTTAATGCTTGCGGGATTTGCTCTTTGTGATCTTTTAAAGCTTTTTCAGATCTAAAGATTAATGCATCTGCATTATTTTTGAGTTCTACTTCTTCTTTTTTTCGTTTGTCATCTTCACGATGAGCTTCAGCATCTCGAACCATGCGCTCGATCTCATCTTGGTTGAGACCAGATTTCGCTTCGATTCTGATTTTTTGTTCTCTTTTTGAACCTAAATCCTTAGCAGAAACATGTAAAATACCATCAGCGTCTATATCAAAGCTAACTTCGATTTGTGGGGTTCCACGAGGTGCTGGCGGGATTTCAGTGAGATCAAAACGGCCGATCTCTTTATTATCTTTTGCCATCGGTCTTTCTCCCTGAAGAACGACAATCGTCACAGCTGGCTGATTATCGGCAGCGGTTGAAAAAACCTGTTTCTTTTGGACGGGGATTGTCGTATTTCTTTCAACAATCGGAGTTAAGACTCCACCTAATGTTTCAATACCAAGAGTTAATGGGATGACATCTAATAATAAAACATCTTTAACTTCACCGCCGAGTACGCCTCCTTGGATTGCAGCACCAATTGCTACAACTTCATCTGGGTTGACACCTTTGTGCGGTTCTTTCCCAAAGATCTCTTTAACTTTCTCTTGAACTTTCGGCATTCTGGACATACCGCCAACTAAGATGACTTCATCAATTTGACTAGCGGATAAGTTGGCATCTTTCAGCGCTTTTCTACATGGCTCGACAGTTCTTTCGACTAAATCGTGAGTTAATTCTTCAAGTTTAGCGCGTGTTAAGGTCAACGCCAAGTGCTTAGGACCAGTTGCATCCATAGTGATAAATGGTTGATTGATTTCTGTAGAAGCAGTTCCAGATAGTTCAATCTTAGCTTTTTCAGCTGCATCTTTCAAACGTTGGAGTGCCATTTTATCTTTGGAAAGGTCGATTCCTGTTTCTTTTTTAAACTCGTTTAAAATCCAGTGGATGATCGCATTATCAAAATCATCGCCACCTAAATGTGTGTCGCCATTCGTTGATAAAACTTCGAACACACCATCGCCGATTTCAAGTACCGAAATATCAAAAGTACCGCCACCTAAGTCGAATACAGCTACTTTTTGGTCTTTACCTTGTTTGTCTAGCCCATAAGCTAAAGCTGCTGCTGTAGGTTCTGGGATAATTCTTTTTACATTTAATCCAGCGATTTTACCTGCATCTTTTGTAGATTGACGCTGAGAATCGTTGAAATAAGCTGGAACTGTGATTACAGCTTCAGTTACAGGCTCACCGAGATAAGCTTCAGCTGTTTCTTTCATCTTCATCAAAATTTGAGCGCCCACTTCTTCAGGTGTAGTTAAAACACCATCGATGTTGAATACTGCATCACCGCTTTGATTAGCGACAACTTGATAAGAGACGCTTTTAAGCTCATTTTGCACTTCAGATGCTTTTCTTCCAATAAAACGCTTTGAAGAATAGATGGTTCTTTCTGGATTTGTAATCGCCTGTCTTTTAGCCGGAATGCCAACCAATCTTTCTGCTCCTTTATATGAAACAATAGATGGGGTTGTTCTTGTACCTTCGGCGTTGGCAATTACTTTTGCTTGACCACCTTCCATAACTGCGACACAGGAATTTGTTGTTCCTAAGTCGATTCCGATGATTCTACCTTTTTTTTGAGTCATAGTGTTGCTCCTATATGATTATGAGTTTTGTTGTTCTGAAGAGGGGGATTGTGAAGTCGAAGGTGATTTTGATACTTTGACGCGTGCAGGTCTTAAGACACGGTCCCCTCTTTTGTAACCTTTTAAAAATTCATGGATGATGACGCCCTCTTTATGAGAGGAAGATTCTTCAATTTCAACAGCTTCATGTAAGTTGGGGTCAAAATCCATCCCAATACTGGAAAAGCTGATTACTCCGTGAGTATTGAGTACATCTTTAAATTGGGCTAATAACATATTAAATCCAGTAGCCCAATTGCGAGTTTCTTGCGACATCTGATCGGTAAATCCTAATGCATTTTCTAAATTGTCAAGCGGTGTAAGAAACTCAGTTATGACATTCTCTATGGCAAAACGGGTCATGTCTTGTTTTTCTTTATATAATCGTTTCCGCATATTCTCTATTTCAGCAAGTGTAAGAAAATACTTTTCTTTGTACTCCTGCATTTCTTTCTGAAGTTTGTCAACTTGTTGTTGCAAAAGATCGACCATAGATAAGTTTTCAATCGATTCATTTCCTTGTGTTTCTTCTGATTCAGGGGGTTGGATAAATTCTTCAGTCATGAAAAGTTTTTTTCCTTAAGTGATGTGATTAGTGTTTAGTTTCCAGTAAAAAGCGCGTTGTATTTTCATATGAGTTTTTTAAATCAATGGCGCTTGTTTCTGGCTGACGATAAGAAATTTTATGCCTATAAAGGGATTGTGTCAAAGCTGTACTTAGATGTTTTGAAAAGTAATCTAAAAATCCAAATATCTGCTTATAATCAATCCTCTGAGGACCTAAAATAGCTAAGACGCCAACAGTTTTTTGATTGATCATATAAGGGATGGCAATCAAAGAAGCAAAGCTCGGTTGCATCAGGTAATGAGTCAAATCTCTACCGATCCAAAATTTCATCGATTGAGTTTGAAAACTCTCTTTTAAAAGAGAGCGCAAGGCGTGGGTGTTTTCAAAAAGAGAAAGCGAAGAGGCTAAAGCTTGAACATCTTGAAATTCAGGATATTTTAAAAGTTTTGAAAATCCCGTTTTATAAATGTCTTGTTGTTCAAAGTTGGTATAGTGAACGACATGTCTTAATATGACTTCGTTATAAGCCCTTAAAGCAAATTGATCGATTAGAGAATCATCTAATTGAATTTTTTCACCAGAAAGTCGTTTTGAAAAATAATTTTCAAGTTGTGCGATTTCTGAAGAGTTGAATTCCTTAGGAGAAAATAAAATTTCAGTGTGTACTAATCCAAAATCAGTAGAGATGGCACATAACACTCTTTGAGCATCTATTTGTAAAAGTTTGACTTGTTTAATAAAATCTTGATCAAATCTTGGAGCTAAAAGTAAGGCTGCACAGCCGCTTAATTCTGATAAAGCTTCAATTGTTTTCATCAAATAAGAAGAGACTTGCTTGGTCTCTTTTTCTAGAATAGAATTCACAAAAGCTACATCTTCTTGACTGATATCGAAAGAGTTCAATGAATGAATTGCGTAGAGTTTAAAAGCTAAATCTGTCGGTACTCTTCCACCTGATGCGTGGTGCTGAAGTAAAAAACCGTCTTCTTCTAATTTTACAAAATAGTTTCTGATCGTAGCAGAGCTAAGATGTTCAAACCCATTCTCTTTGAGTGTATTAGAACCTATGGGCTTCCCCGTTTTTAAATATAAATCGACAAGACCCAGCAAAACATTTTTTTCTTTGGTAGTCTTTGAGACTTTACGCTCTGTCATAGATGGCAATCAAACCTTAAAAATGCTAATTTCTACTATTAATATAACAAATCAGAATCTGAATAGCAAGAAATTTAGCACTTGATTAGTTGGATTGCTGATTTTTTTAAGTAGCGAAATTTTTCGCTACTTAAAAAAATCATCTTAAGTCCTTAATTATCAGTAAATTCTTTTAACAGGACAGGGAGGACATCCACAACAGATGGAGCCCAATCAATCCCTTTTTCATAGACCAATCGGCAGGCGATATATGTCGAAATGATCGCCTTTTTATGGATATCTGGAATTTGAGAGATAATTCGATCTGAGTATTTATTTTTTAAAAATGGGATCATGTAAGCAAGTAGACACTGGATCATCGGGTCATTTTTATCGCTGGATAAAGTCATCGGTTTTAAATGCTCAAGGAGTTCATACATATAGCTATTAATTTTTTCTGAAATAATTTCAGAAATTTCAATTAAAGAGGTGTGGACTTGGTTTTGAGATTTTAATAAAAGTCTAGCCTCTAATAGCGCCCTTGATTTTATAAAATTTAAAACATCCTTCATAATCTCGGGTTTATGCTTTATAAATTCCTCATCGCTTAGAATCAGGCCACATTGGACTTCTAGTGAAGAGCAAATAACGCCCCCTTTATTAGCAGAGCTGTCTTTAATGATAATAACCCCTTTTTTTTCTAAGATAGTTCTTGCTTCTTGGGTAAGGTATAAATTAGCTGCTTCTATAATCCCTTTTGATGTTGGGTGCCCTGCGGGATCAAGATATTCTTCGATATTATTTTTATTTAATGTCCTAGGTCTGCCGCCAGCAGGAATAAAGATATCAGTGATTGTATGATGAACATTAAACCTAAATAAGTGGTTCATATCGTTCCCATGCAACCAATCTTGTATCAATTGACCATTTTTTCTTCTCCAACAGAGAGTTTGTTGGCTGTAATGGCCGTCATCCCGTTTCGTTTGTAAATCTAATAAAAACCCACCTTCATGCAGTTTTTCTGGAGGATAAAAACGGATTGGTTTTTCTTCTTTAAATAGATTGACCATCGCTTCAAGATCTAAGCCTTCCGGATCAAAAATTGTTCCAGAAACATCTGTCAAAGCGAGCAATTTAGCTGTGTTTCGATAGAAGCGGTATAGATTTAAAATTTGGTTTCCTGCAACGTCCCCATCTGGACCACCTGAAATTTTGATCGTAAATGGCTGTTTTTCTGGATTGATCCCTAAATGAAGTAATACTTCATGCATGTAAACATTGACGCCAAGAGATGTCACGCCAAACTCTTTGTGGTTGATCCCAGCTTTGGGCTTTGAGGAAATAAAAGCAGTTTTAGGCTTATAACCGACTTCTAAGCTAAAGTTTGCAATCCATTCTATCATAGAATTATGCATATTTTCATCAGGACCTATGTAGATATACTCCGGTTTTTTATAGTAATCGACAACGTTGTCAGCTTTTAATTTTCCATTTTCTTCACAGTTAATTAAGGTCATGAGGCTGTGAATATAAGATTTTTGCGATTGATAAAGATAAACAAGTCTTTGTTCTTCTTTATATTTTGCCAGCGCTTTAATAATATCTGCTTCAGAATATTTAGCTGCTTTGAGCTCATTGGAATAAATTCTTAAAGCAAAATCGAGATTTTCAAGGTATTCAACAAAGATAATGCCTTTTGCCCCACCTTCTGGAATATCTTTATTTTTCTTTTGCTGTGTGTAAGAAAGATTGTAGCATTCTGAAAAGATGTTGTTTCTTTCAGCGATACTTTGCTCAATCCTTTGGGGGATGACAGTTCTTAAACCACCCCTAGCTAAATCTTTAAATCGAATATGGAAAGCAGTGAAAGACATCCCTTTGAAAAAGAAAATGGCGTAGGGAAGTTCTGGGAATTTTTCTTTTCTGTCGAAAGGAACTTTATCTAAATATTGTGGATCCATTCTGAATCCTAAAGAACTTTTGTTTGGGCGATAAAAATTTGTTTTGAGACAATAATCTACAAAGTTAACTGCTTGGTACCAAATATTTTTTCTTCTTAAGTCATTCACCTGTTGTCCAGTATCAAGCATGTTGATGCTTTTTAAAAGGTGCTCTTTTTCTTTTTCATAAAATTCTACATGATGTTTCGTGGGATGAAATCGAAGTTCAAATAGTTCGCATAATTTAACGCCAAACTCTGGGTGTCTTAAAATGCCCTCTTCTATATGCGCTAAAGAATATAAGTTTGGATCAGCATGTAAAAGGGTTTGATGAACAAAAGAGACGCATGCTTTTATGAAATTGCCTAAGTTGCCGGTCACAAGTTTAGAGTCTACGTAACCCTGTTCTAGATTCGGGAAGTCTAAGAAATATTTCAAAGTTGCTAATTCTTTAATAAAATCATCTAAATTTGCTTCATCCCATGCAGCCTTACCCTGCGATCCATGTAAGGCGATCGACATCACCAAAGTACTATTCATACTAAATGGGTCAATATAAGTAGCACTGACTTTTTGCATGACTAAATTATGTCTTAAGACCAGTTTAGCTAGCCGAAACAAAAAAAGATGCTTGGGGGTATTTTTCCAAGCCATCACAATTTGGATCGATGGGACTTCTGAAGGACTTAAGTTCCATTCTTCATTATATCGCACAATAAATTGGCAATAGTCTCTGCTTTGTGCCTTGATATACATCGATAAAGCTAAAAAAAGTCTTTCGTCAGATAAAGAACGAATAAATCGCCCGCTCATTTTCCTTAAAATATGAGTCAATTCTTTATCGTCGATTGTAGGGTGAATAGCTTTTAATCTTTCTAAGAGTTTGATCTTTTTTTCTTTACTGATTTCATGATCGATATTTTCTTCAGGTTCATCCAAAACTGTAAAGTGAATAACAGCTATTCTTAAGTTTTCTTTGATCTGCTCTGTAAATGGAGGAGCTATGTCAGACACATAGGTTTGATAATTCTTGATCCCGAAATATTTGATTTCTTTTAAGATTTTTAAATCTGCATCGGGGCTATCCAAACAGAGGACTATAGCGGCATCTTTCAAATGAATGCGTGCAAAATGCTCATTTAGTTCAAAGGCAATCAGTTGGTGCGCAACTAACATAATTTCTTGATGCGCAACTTCTTCGAAAAAAGAGGGGGGCATGTGGGCTTCAAGCCATAAATAGCACTTTTGGAAATGCTCGCTTTCTAAAGCTATCGCTTTTTTGAGTTCTTCTGCTGAAAGTCTTGATTTTGGCTTTCCATCGCTCATGATGAACCTGTCATTTATAATTAACAATCAATGGGTTAAGTATTACAAGCTAGCCTGCACCAGCCTTTAAGGTCACCATAACGATTCAACTATTTTTTTAAAAGACGAAGCGAATTAAGCCCTACGATGATTGTTCCTCCCTCGTGTAAAATGACCGCAAGCCAGAGAGGAATAACTCCTCCTAAAGCTAGAAAGGAGGCAAAAAAGATAACAATAAGGGCAAGCGATAGGTTTTCCCTCACAATCATTTTCGTTTGATGCGATTTTTTTAATAACCAAGGGATTAAGGTCAGGTCATCTTTTAAAAATACCACATCTGAAGCATCAATTGCAGTTTTAGAGCCAATATTTCCCATTGAAATTCCGACATGGGCTCTTGCTAAAGAAGGGGCATCATTAATACCGTCTCCAACCATTGCAACATGTTCTTTTTTAGAGATTTCTGCAATTAAATTGAGTTTTTGTTCCGGTTTTAGATCGGCATGCACCTGCTGGATTCCAAGCTGATCGGCTACATTCAGAGCATTTTTTTTGTGATCCCCGGTGAGCATCAGTGTGCCTACTGAAAACTCTTGTTCCAATGTCTTAATCAACGGTTTAAGGTTCGATTTGATTTCATCATCGAGATAAAAGAGGGCGCATGTTTGATCGATCCACATGTAAGCTACCATTTTCCCTTCGATATGTTCGATATGTTCGATGGTATGAATTTCCTCTATAAAGCTTTTTCGCCCGATTCTAATATTGATTTCTTTTCCTTTCCAAAGGATCATTCCCTCGACCCCCATACCCGGAATAGTATGAATGCCGTAAATAGGAAGAATAGGAAGCTGAGCTTCTAAGGCTTTTGCGGCAAATGCCTCAGCTATAGGATGCTTAACGGCTTGTTCTATTGAATTGGCAATTTGTAGAAGTTCTTTTTCACTGAATTCAAAGCCTTGTAAGATTTGAATTTTTTCTAATGTTAGTTTCCCTGTGGTAAGTGTTCCTGTTTTATCAAAAGCGATTTTTTTGCATTCCGAAAAAGCATCTAAGATGACCCCTCCTTTAAGAAGAATCCCTTTTTTTGCACAAGCTGACAAAGCGCTAAGATACGCAGTAGGCGTTGCTATAATCAATGCACAAGGGGATGCCGCAATTAAAAAACTTAATGCGCGATAAATTGAGCCTTCTTGCCCAAAATAAGAGATCCCGAAAATAGGAGGTAAACTGATGCTGAAAAGAAAAGCTAGAAAAATAATCGTTCCTGCATAACCCCTACCATATTGATCGAGGATTTTCTGTACTTTAGGTTTAGCTTCTTGAGCTTGAGTGATCAGATGAATAATTTTGCTAAGAGTAGATTCATGAATGGTTTTAGTTACACGAAGCGTTAAAACACCGTCTAAATTTTGCGATCCTGCTTGCACTTCGTCAGCTTCTTTTTTAGTGATCGGGATAGATTCACCTGTGATATGAACCATGTTGACGCTTGATATTCCGTCAATCACGATGCCATCTAGTGGAACAATTTCTCCCGCTTTGATTAAAATAATTTGATCTTTGCTTATAGATTTTACAGAAGTTTGGACAAAATGACCTTCTTCAGTTTTCACATAAGCAAGATTAGGGGAAAGTTGCGTCAGATGAGTAAGGGCGCTTTTTGTTTTTAAAGAGACATTTTCCTCAATAGCCCCTGATAAAGCAAATAGCACTAAAAGAAGTCCCCCTTCGATCGGGTTGCCGATAATAGCAGAAAGTAAAGCTGCAAGTGTCATTAAAACATCGATATTGATATCGAATTCTTTCAAATCATAAAGTGAATCTATTAAAGCGGGTGTTCCAGCTAAAAAATAAACTCCTACTAAACAAAAATAACTGAGATTTTCATTTGAAAAATGCAAAATAAAACTTAAAAAAAGTAAAAATAGAGCAAAAAGGGAACTTTTAAGGTTCAGATTCAAAGAAAGCTTCTTAGCTTTGGGTTTTAAAAAAGGAGATAGCGTTTCTTCCATGTTCGATGCGAAAAATTCATCGAATTCATAAGGAGGTGAATCATTTTGCATCTATTATCCTAAAATACTTTTTAATCCAAAATAGAGTAGACCTGAGATCATTCCGAAATTAGCAAGATGCCAAACACAAGTTTTGAGTTTTGAAATTTTTTCCACATAAGCTTTTAAAAACGCGCTGACTAAAACAAATAAACTCAAAAAGCTAAATATCGAAGTCAATGAAAAGAAATTTAAGATGATCACCATTTTAAAAAAAATAAAAAGACCACCTAATAATGCACCAAAAGCAGGTTGTAAGGGGTGCTCATAAGATTCAATTTTTAATCCAAGTTCTTCTTCAAGCATAATCGAAAGCAGGCGGTTTCTGTCTGCCATCAAGGTACTCACGACGTCATCAAGTAATTTTCCTTCAAAACCTTTTCCTTTATAAATTTCTTTAAGTTCTTCTTTTTCTTGATTTTCATGATGTTCGATTTCATATCGCTCTTCATTGATGACACGATGCAATCTTTCTAAGCGAGACCAACCATCCAAAGCACAATAAATCGACCTAAAAAAAATAAAACTGAGAACAAATGCTAATCGAATTAAAAGTAATGTCGGTGAGAAGAGATTGTATATTTCTAAAATTCCAAAAAACATACTTGATTCACTCATCAGCCTAATAAAAGCATCGACAAACCCTTTTGTCTCGACAGCGTGATTTTCTTTGAGTTTGGCCTTAGTTTTGATGCGAGCGGTTTGAACATGCTCAAAAGGGGATCTTTCCTCAAAATGTTTCATAAAAATTATTCAGAGTTTAATTTCGAAAGTTTGTTTTAAAAGTAGGTATAAGCTTTCTAAATCATGCTCAGAAATAATTTCTTTCATTGCATGCATACCAAGCATTGGAATTCCGATATCTATTGTTTCAATCCCTAGTTTGGAGGCGAATATAGGCCCTACTGTGGAACCACAGCCTACTTCACCATGCGGAAAAAATTGTTGTAACTGAACTTTTCCTTTTACCATTTGAAGTAAACTAGCAGATTTAGCTGTCGTAGCATATTTTTTAGAAGCTGCAAATTTAATGACAGGGCCTTTACCTAAATAGGGGGCAGCTTCTAAATCCATCTTATTAGGAAAATAAGGATGAACTCCATGAGCCACATCGATCGAAATTGCTAAGCTATTAGCTTTTAGACGATAATAGCTTTCATGGTTGCCGAAGATTTTAAGGCATATGCGCTCTAAACAGTCATCAAAAAATTTAGATTCAGCACCTTCATAAGTTGTTGAACCGATTTCCTCATGATCAAAAAAGAGGGCAACTTGCATTTCATTTGAAGATTTTTTCGCATTGATTAAAGCTAAAGCTGAGGCGTAAACACTCGATAAATTATCCATGCGATACCCAGCTATGAATGGGTGATGATCGCCGAAAAGTTCAATAGGAGATGAAGGAATTAAAAATAAATCGAAGCCTAAAATTTCGTTTTTAAATTTCCTTTCTAAAGCAGTACGAAAGGGAGTTTCAAAACTGAATATTGGGTTCAAGCCAGATTGCTTATCGAAAATAACCCCTTTATTGTTTACTTCCCTGTCTAAATGAATAGCTAAAGGAGGTATCATCACACTAAGATCGGGGAATATAGAAAGATGAGCTTCTGGTTTCAAAGAACCTTTTGTAAAGACAACCCCTGCAGGATGTAAAGTTTGATTGACCCAAGTATAAAGTAAAGGCGCTCCATAAATTTCTACTCCAACTACTTCTAAGCCAGATTGAGGTTTTTGAGGTTGGTTTTTGATTTTAAAACAAGGGCTATCCGTATGTGAAAGATGAAAGATGGCTTTTTCTAAAGTTTTTTCTGGAAGCCTAAAAGCCATCATAGCCCCATTTTTTTTAAGAAAATAGGACTTCCCTAGTGAAAGTTCCCAAACTGAGTGATCCTCAAGTTCGATGAATTGATGAGATTTAAAATGAGAACATAAGGTTTCAACAGTATGAAATGGGGTTGGACTTTGCTTAATAAATTCGATGAATGATTTTTTTTCCCATTCCATAATGCTCCTTTATTTTAAAACTTCTAAACCACCTAAGTATGGTCTTAAAACTTTTGGTATTATTACGCTACCATCTTTTTGCTGATTATTTTCTAAAATTGCAACCATAAGCCTCGAAGTTGCAAGTCCCGATCCATTTAAGGTATGCACAAGTTCAAGTTTCCCTTCTTTATTTCTATATCGAATTTGAGAACGTCTTGATTGATAATCTGTGCAATTAGAAATTGAAGAAACCTCATAATAGCGATCTTGCCCAGGCAAAAATACTTCGACATCGATCGTTTTTGCAGAAGCAAATGACATATCGCCTGTAACAAGGAGCATGCTTCTGTAGTGAAGGTCTAATGCTTCTAATATTTTTTCTGCATGCTGGGTCATTTCTTTAAATAAAGTTTCACTATGATCTGGTGTTGTAAAACAAAACATTTCAACTTTGTTAAATTGATGCATGCGTATAAGTCCACGTTCTAAAGAGCCTGCTGCACCTGCTTCCCTTCTAAAACAAGGGGTATAAGATACATATTTAATAGGCAACTCTTGTTGCTCGAAAATTTCGTCGATATGCAAACCATTAAGCGCTACTTCAGAGGTTGGAATTAAAAATAATTCAAAGTCTTTGTCGTGAATTTTGAAAAGTTGTTCTGAAAATTTAGGCAGTTGACCTGAACCAAACATGGTGTCTTTTCTAACGAGATGTGGGGGTAAAATCGGTGTAAAACCGTTTTTTAAATGGAAATCCATCATAAATTGAATCAAAGCCCATTCTATTCGAGCGCCCATGCCCCTATAAACAGGCCAGTTAGACCCAGAAATTTTAGCGCCTCTTTTAAAATCAAAAAGTTTGAGAGACTCATTGAGTTCGACATGATTTTTAAAGGGGAAGTCAAATTGTGGTTTATTGAGATGGGTTTTGATGCAAATATTTTCTTTAGGGTCTAATGCAGCCTTGATCCCATCTTCAGGTAAATTAGGCAATCTTGCAAGTAAATCGAGATATTTAGGCTCAAGTTCCATCAATTTTGAATCGAGCTCGGTAATCTCTTTTTTCAAGGAGGTCGTTTTTTCGATCAGATCATCTGCATTTTGCTGATTTCTTTTTCTTTCCCCAACATCTTTAGATACTTGGTTTAAAACAGATTTTTTAGATTCAACATTTGATTTGATATCACAAATGGTTTCATACATTTTGAGAACATCGTGAGTCTCTATTTGAGGATCTTTTGTCTTTAATTTTGCTAAAGTTCCCTTGGGATCTTTTTTTAATAATTTGATGTCTAGCATGGTTTTTCTCCACAGAATAAACTTCAATCATGCGATGATCGATTTTTTAGATCAATAAAAAGAGAGCGATAACTTTTTCTTTAACTCAAATCAAGAAAGCACTGCTAATTCAAAAATATTTTACTCTTAGAAATAGAGGAAAGAAATTTTCGCTGTAAATTTTCCGAAAATCTCAGTATGATGATCCTTTTAATCTCCTGATTGTAAGGAAGAGCATGAGCACACAAAATTTAAAAGCGCAAAACCCCTTGATTTTACGCTATCATCGCCTTTTAGAAGCTTTTTCAAAATCTGATGATGAAAGGGATTTTTTCTTTGATAAAATTGAGGGCTTTTTAGTTTATCTCGATCTTGACAAAGAAGATACCAATATCGATATAGCAGAAAGCGAAATCGTAAATCACTCTGATCGGTATGCGATTATCCCTAAGATGACATACTATGAAACTAAAAAATTTATGGAAGGTTTTGTCCATGAAAAAGTTTACGATATCGACACAAAAGAGAAGCTTTTAGATATCATCGATTCAAAAGAAGCTAGAGAAAACTTTATAGAATTTATTTACGATCATCCTCAAGAACTGGATAAATGGCAGCAGTATTATCATGAAAGGTCTAGAATTAGGATCATTGAGTGGTTGAGACAGCATGAAATCCGTTTTGTTTTTGAAGAAGATTTGGAAATCGCTAAAAACCTAGTTGAAAAACTGAAGCTCAACACTTTTGAGGTAAAAGTTCCAAAAGATGTTCAAGCTGCAAGGGAAAATTTAGTTGCAAAGGCTAAAACGTATTATTCGAATGAAGCTTTGAATCCTCGGCCTAAAAGAGGACGTCCTCCGAAGCAAATTGCCAAAGTGGAGATTGAACCTCAATTTGTACCTGATATCTATCGGCATGTCCCTCAAGATTTGCGCCCGTTTTTATTCATGCCTGATTATTCAGGTAGTTCAGCGACGTTTTCAGCTAAATTCGACACTGAAGCGCAACTATTGGCTTCACTCAAAGGAAGCTCAAAAGATAAAGTGGATGCAAAACTTGAATTGTTATCTCAGCGTCTAGAGTCTTTAAGACAGCTTTCTGGAAAATTAAAAGATTTTAAAGGAACAGATATAGACAAAGCTTTGAATCCTGTTTTAAAAGCCTCTATGGAACTCAATACTTTAGAGTCTAAAATTGGGAAACCCATCGAGGCTTCATCCTCTTTATCTGAAGTTGCAAAAGAGTTTCTTCCTAAGAAACGAGGCCGTCCTTCCAAAGAAGAAGCCGCTAAAGATAAGAAAACGAAAAAGATTAAAACTGTTGTGCCAATTGTAAAGAAAAAAACATAAGGGTGTATTATGTTAGCCCACTCCTTGACTGCTGATTTGACTCATCGTTACCTCAAGCCGATATCAAGAGAATTTTGCTTAGATGTTTATCGAATTATGCTTCGAAATCGTCTAGCAGATGAAAAGATGAAAAAATTGGTCAGGCAAAATAAAGGAGGATCGTTTCATTTGTCTACTCAAGGACATGAGATGATTGGGGCGATTTGCGGGATTCGGTTAAGGCCTGGTGTTGATTATGCGCTTCCTTACTATCGCGACCGTGCTTTTGCTATAGGTCTAGGTTGTAAACTTGAAGATCTTTTTGGTTCGTTTTTAGCTAGGAAAGCTCCTCATCATTCTATGGGAAGGATGATGCCCGAACACTTTTCAGAAAAAAGTTTGAATATCCCTTGTCAGTCTAGCGTGGTTGGCTCTCAGTTTTTACATGCTGTTGGCATCGCTAAGGCTATTAGCATAACACATGGGGAGGAGATCGTTTACGTATCCGCTGGTGATGGAGCTACGTCGCAAGGAGATTTTCATGAAGCTTTAAATTTTTCTTCTATTCATCAACTCCCAGTTATTTTTTGTATTCAAGATAACAGTTGGGCGATTTCAGTCCCTAGCCATGAACAGACGGCTGCTGGCGATCCCGGGCTGATGATCAAAGGATTTCCCGGTATCGAAGTCTTTTCTTTTGATGGAACAGATTTTGAAATGACGGTAGCTGCATGTGATGCCGCCTATTTAAGGGCAAGGCAAAGAAGGGGTCCTTCTGTTTTAGTCGCTAAGGTTCCCCGTCTTGGCGCTCATAGCAGTAGCGATGACCCTACTAAGTATCAAGCTTTAGAGTATCTGCAGCAGATTCAACATCTCGATCCTATTACAAAGTTTGAAAAATATTTGATGCTCAATTTTTTTGTAGCCATAGAAGATTTAGATCAGATCAAAAATCAAATTCAAACCGAAATAGAAACTGCGGCAGAAAAAGCGGATGCTATCCCTCATCCAGATCCAGCCTCAGTTGAAGATTTTGTTTTTATGCCTTTTGAATTAAAGGAACATACCCCTAAAGAGTTATATTCATCCGATTCGGTTGTAATGGTTGATGCGATTAATCACGCGATTCAAGAAGCTATGGAAGAAGATTCTCGAGTGGTTGTATTTGGACAAGATGTCGCTCACGGCAAAGGGGGCGTATTTGGGATTACTCGTTCATTAACTGAAAAATTTGGTGCCCGCTGTTTTAATACCCCTTTAGCAGAATCGACAATTATGGGATTGGCTTTGGGGATGAGTGTGACTGGCCGATGTAAGCCAATAGCAGAAATTCAATTTGCTGACTACATTTGGACAGGCATCAATCAGCTTTTTAATGAAATCGCTTCATTTTGTTATCGCTCGAATGGAGAATGGAACGTCCCTGTTGTAATCAGAATGCCTATTGGAGGTTATATCCAAGGAGGTCCTTACCATTCTCAAAGCATCGAAGCTTTTTTAGCCCATTGCCCTGGATTAAAAATCGTTTATCCAAGTAACGCTGAGGATGCAAAATGCCTGATGAAAGCAGCTATTTTAGATCCCAATCCTGTGGTTTTCTTAGAGCATAAAGGCTTATACAGACAAAGAGCTTTTTCTGCTCGTCGTGAACCCTCAAAAGATGCCGTTATTCCCCTTGGTCAAGCCCATCTTGTAAAAGAAGGAAAAGATTTAACATTGATCACATGGGGCATGTTAACTGTTATGGGATATGAAGTTGTCTCTTCATTGGAAAAAGAAGGATTTTCAATCGAGCTTATCGATCTTAGAACCATCAGCCCTCTAGATGAGAAGACACTCTTTGAGTCAGTTAAAAAAACTGGAAAGGTGTTGATCGCTCATGAGGCGCCCAAAACATGTGGATTTGCAGCAGAGATCATCGCACGAATTACGTCGACATGTTTTGAGTTTCTTGACGCACCAATTCAGCGTGTTTGCGGCCTCGATGCTCCTGTTGCTTATTCTAAAATTTTAGAGGACGCAAACCTTCCGCAAAAGCACCAATTGCTAGAAGCTATAAAAGCGCTTTTGAAATATTAGACTTTAATCTTTTTTGACTGAGTTTTAATTTCTCTTTTTTCAAAAGATGCTTGCATCGAAGACATTCTAACTGGTCTAAAGAAAATTCTTTGATTTTTTTATGCTCAACGGGATGATTTTCTTTTTTGTTAGAAATTTTCTCATCTAAATGAAATAAATGAGCTAAAAGCGATTCTTGAGTTTGTTCAAGTAAGTTCTTTTCAAGAGCGTATTCTTGATGCTCTTCAGAAATCGTTTCTAAAGCTATTGCATTTTCAATCAGTTGATCGATAGTTTTATCAATCTCTATCAGCAATTCACTGTTGGGCATAAGACACCACTTCTATTCTTTATGTAAAAGTCGTTTTATAAAAAATTTTCTTTGTTATGTCAAATATTTTTTTAATTTTATTTAATTTCATTTTTTGCATTTTTAATTTCCAAATAATTTGTAAATCATTGTTTTTTCCACATTTAGTTGTGGAAAACCAATAAATAAGTTGTGGAAAACTTTTTGTTTTTTTGTTGCAGAGTGAGTAATTTTCTGTTACAAAGACAAGTTTTTTCTAATTGAGATTTTGATGAATGGTTTTTGTACACTAGCTAGTGGTTCGAAAGGAAATGCCTTATTTTTTAAGAGTAAAAAATCGAGAATTTTGGTTGATTGTGGATTGAGTGTTAAAGTCTTAAAAGAAAAACTTGAGAGTATAGGCGAAGATCTCGGATCTGTTGATGCTATTTTAATTACTCATGAACATTCTGATCACATCAAAGGATTAGAGCAGCTAGTCAAGTTATACGATGTCCCTGTCATTACAAATCATGAAACGGCTAAATCAATATGTTCTTTAATTCAAATAAAGCCCCGCTTCAAAATATTTTGCACCGGCGAGCCTTTTAGTTTTCAAGATTTAAATTTTCATCCATTTTCAATTCAGCATGATACAGTGGACCCTTGTGGATTTGTCATCGAATCTGAAAAAATGAGGCTCGGCCTCTGTACAGATTTAGGCTGCGTTACTTCCACAGTTTTAAATGCATTAAAACGTCTAGATTATTTAATCATCGAAGCCAATCATCAGGTTGATCTCGTTTATGCCTCTTCAAGACCTGATGTCTATAAGCAGCGCGTCTTAAGTAAAATTGGACATTTAAAAAATGAGGATGCTGCTTTGGTGTTAGAAACAGTTTATCATCATGGATTAAAAAAAGCTTTTTTAGCCCACTTATCAGAAGAATGTAATGAAAAATCAATAGCGATGCAAACGGTACAAGAGCATCTTCTTGGAAAGGGAATCGATTTGAATTTAGAGATCGCTCATCAAGAAAGTGTATCTTCTTGGGTTTCAATTTAATCTAAAGGATAGATCATCCCATCATACGCGTACCGAAGGTGTGTGTAAATATCTGATTCTTTTAAAATATTACGATGTAATTCTGCTTTGTAATTCAATTCTTGGTCATTATGTCTTGGATCGTGATGCGTGACGATCCATATCGGGCATTTGACGAATTTGAATAAGATAGAAGCGTTGACAATCGACGAATGTCCCCAGCCAACTCTTTGAAGATATTCTTTTGGAAAGTATTGAGCTTCATGGATGATGATGTCACAATCTTTTAAAAATCGCATCATTTCTTGATAGTTTTCAAGAATCGGTTGCCCCTCTTTAACTTCTCTTGGATGCCCGTGATACCCAACAAGAAATTCATTATCTGTAATATAACCGATGGTTTGTTTAGGGGTTTTGATTTTGAATCCTAAAGTAGCTCCGGGATGATACGTATAGCATGCAGAAATTTCTATGTTTCCAATTTGAACCACATCTCCATCACCCATATCGATAAATTTTACTTGTGCATGCATTTGCTCGAATCTGACCGGAAAAAATGAATAAGCCAACATATCTGTAAAAAGATCTTTGGTGTGTTTTTCAAAACCGACTGGAGAATAGATATTTAAATGTGTGCGTTCAAAGTATAAAGGCATAAAAAATGGGAATCCCACGACATGATCTTGATGCGTATGGCTAATAAAGAGGTGGATGTCTTTTATCTTTTCTTCGGCGAGCTTTTCTCCAAATGGACGAATTCCTGTTCCTGAATCGATAATCACGACATCTTTGCCATACCGCACTTCTAAGCAGCATGTATTACCGCCAAATTTAGAATAATCTCCTCCTGAAACGGAGCTTGAGCCTCTTGTTCCCCAAAATTTGAGATAATTTTTAGGGGGGTCAAATTTTGGATCATAATAAGAATCTATTCCGAAATCGATCAATTTATTCCCAGAAAATGGCTCAATTTCTAATGATCCAGCAAAATATTTTTCAATAGTTGCAAAAAGATAGTTCGCATCAAACGGTTTTTCTAAAAAATAATCAGCCCCAAATTCGTACGCAGCTCTGTAATTTTGCAACATTAACTCATAAGTAGTGATAATCACACCGATTGTATTCAAATCATGGTGTTCTTTCATCCATTTTAATAGCTCAATGCCATGGTGGTGGGGAAGTAAAATTTCTAAAATGACGAGGTCAGGCTGAATGGATCGAATCGATCTTTTGAATTGGAGGCCATCTTTTACAAAAAAAAACTCATATTGATCAACGAAAGGGGAATTCAAAATTAGTTCTTCAGTTTTAATTGCTCGATCTGCAATTAAAATTTTTTTCTTTTGATATTCCATCATAAATACGACTCTTTGAACTATTCTGATATTTAGCTGTTTCTTAATCCATCAAATTATTTAATTCCAATCAATAATATAGAATTTGATTTTGAAAAATTAAAAATCAGAGCTTTGTTCATCATAACTTTCTAAAAATGGGGATTGGACTAAAACCCGCCTTGGTTTTGAACCTTCCTGCGCTCCAATGACACCCCTTTCTTCGAGTTCATCAATTAAAGAAGCTGCTCTTGCATATCCAACTTTTAGTTTTCTTTGTAAAAATGTAGTGGATGCATTTTGAGACTCGACGACAATTTCATAAGCCTTGGGATAAAGATCATCTTTAAATTCTTCAGCATTCATAGCGCCAATATCTTCAATTTCCATCTTATCGAAAGATTTAATCAGATAGTCGGCTCGTTTTTGCGCTAAAATAAATTCGATGACACGGTTGATATCTTCATCTCGGATATACACTCCTTGAGATCGGACAAGTTGTGAGGTCCCAGGCGGTAAGAATAACATGTCACCATTCCCTAAAAGACTTTCTGCTCCGTTTTCATCTAGAATAATTTGGGAGTTGATTCTACTAGCTACTTTAAAAGCGAGCCGAGTGGGGAAGTTGGCTTTGATTAATCCTGTAATGACTTCTCTTGAAGGGCGCTGTGTCGCTAAAATTAAATGAATGCCAACAGCACGAGCCATTTGCGCGATTCTTGCAATCGGAGTTTCAAGATCTTGCTGACTTGTCATCATAAGATCGGCAAATTCATCAATTATCGCAACGATTGAATGCATTTTTTCCGGAACATCAAAATTTAGGGAACTTTCCAGTTCTTTATCGGGAACTCTCGAATTGAATGCCGTGATATTTCTTAAGCCTAATTGTTTCAGTAAGTCATAGCGATGTTGCATCTCTTTTACTAGCCAGTTCAAAGCAGCGTAAGCACCATGTGCTTCAGTAATCACTGGAGCAATCATATGAGGCAGTTCTGTAAATGGAGTCAATTCTACTTTTTTAGGGTCAATCAAAATCAATTTGACTTCATCAGGTTTTGATGTCATCAAAATTGACATGATGATGGTATTGATACAAACAGACTTACCAGAACCGGTTGCTCCTGCAATAATACAATGAGGCATTTTGGTAAGATCACAAGTTAAATCATCTCCAGAAACGGTTTTTCCAAGCATTACAGGGATTTTATGTCTTTGCCCTTGTTGTTGATACTGGTAAAGCATCTCTTTGAATCCAACTTCCTGGGGATAAAGAGAGGGCACCTCTACTCCAACAACAGCTTTGCCCGGAATCGGGGCGATGATTCGAATCGATTTTGCTTGCATATTTAAAGCGATATCATTTTCAAGGGCTTTAATTTTTTGAACTTTGACTCCAACAGCCGGGTGTACTTCAAATGAGGTAATAGTAGGTCCACAGTTAATTTCGCCGACTTTACCCTCAATGCCAAAGCTGAGCAGGGTCTCTTCAAGAATAGAAGCTTGCGCTTTTAAATCTTTAGTTAATGTAGGTTGATCGATTTTTTTGGCATTCGATAGTAAAGTTAACGGAGGTAAATTGAAATTAGCTGTTTCTTTTAGCTTCGGTTTTGTTTTTTTGAAATCTTCAATAAGCCTTGGTTTAGGTTTATCATCGGTAAAGATTTTTACTTGATCCAGTTCAATTTTACCTAGTTCTTTCACTTGGGCTGGCTTTTGGTTTTCAATAGAGGGTTGAAATGATTTGATTTTAACTTCTTTAGGGCGATCAATTTGTTTGAAATTTTGCGGTTCAGGAAGTTGTGGTTTAGGAGGAGAAACTAAAGCTTTTTGAGTCTCTTTGATATTTTCTATAGTAATCACTAAAACTTTTTTGCTAATTTTTGTGAAACTTTTATAAAAATGACCGAACTTGGGAATCAATTTTTTTATTTCGATGTCAAAAAACATCAATAAGTTGAGTAAACTGATAAAACTAAAAGTGATCACGATTCCGATATCGGAAAGTAGAAATCTTAAATTCAAATAGGGTAAATCCCTATAAAAGAAATAGAGAGGAACTCCTCCTAAGTTATATCGAATTAAACGTTGTTGAAATGTCGATTTTAAAAGGATCGATTCCGTGTAAATTTTTTGCCTAATCCATTCATGGCTAAGCAGATTATTTTCTGCTCCTACATTTAAGATCAATGAAGTTGAAAGAGCAAAGATTAAAAAAGTAACGAATTTAAAGCTCAAAAGCTCTTGGGGTTTATTCAGAAGATAGTGTGTCCCAAGCCAAAATCCAAATAAGACAAAAAGATAGCTGCTGAGACCGAACATATAGATCCAAGCATAAGAAATTGAATAACCAATTAAACCTAACCAGTTGCAATCAGGGTTGCCATCTTTAAAACTTAATAAACTTAATAGTAATAATATGCTAACGGCGTATGTAAATAATCCTTTAGCTTCAGGAAACAATTGAAATAAATATTTGAACTTCTTTTTAGACATAAAATTAAAGATTTTATTTTATATCTTCAGATTATAGTAATGAGGATTTTCTTGGCAGTAATTTTGAGAAGATGAAAAATGGGGCGAACGACGGGACTCGAACCCGCGACAGCTGGAACCACAATCCAGAGCTCTACCAACTGAGCTACGTCCGCCACATGTTTTCCAGATAATATAACAAATCTAACCTGTTTTAGGTCAAGGGAATGTTCTTAATTTGCTCAATTTGCCTTTTTTTAATTTTAGAAAATTTTAAATAAAGGCCTAAAAAAATAAATAAATCCTCGCAGAAAATCACGGAAAAAGGGCTTGAAAAAATGTTCTCGATAGGAAAATCAAATTTTCTGGGATAATAAATCAGGAGTTGAATGACTTCGTTTAAAATTTTGCATGTCGTTTCATAAAGAAACGGGAAACTAAAAATGAGATCGAAAAGGATAGCTATAAAGCCAAAAGTCATTAAGATTCCGATGATTGTTGGAAAAAAGAGGTTGTAATAAAAGGAAAGGATAGAAATTGACTTGAAATGATAAAGGATGATTGGGAGCGTTAAAAGCGTCGCGGATATGTTAAGCGCAGCCATTTTTTTTAAAATCTGTAGGAAAATATATCCCCACTGACTGAAATGATCGAGATAAATGGCTTCATTAAACATTCTTTTTTTTAAAATCTGATCAAACACCTCTATTAGCGGATCATAGAATGTTAAAATCCCAAAAGTCGCTAAAAAACTCAGTTGTAAACTCAATGAATTCAAACTATCGGGATTTTTTAAAAATAATAGCATAAACGATACAAAAAGGATATTTAAGCCGTCTGAAGGATGGCGGATGAAAAGTGCAAAAGTTGCTAAGCTAATGCTAAAATAAGCTCTGATGATGGAGGGGGATGTCCCAACAAACAGAGCGTAACAGGATATAAATAGAATCAGAGCGATCAAAAAAAAACGGTTAGGTAGCAGCCTTTGGAAAATTTTTGAAAAAATCATGGCGATTAATGAAAAGTGAAAGCCTGATATAGCAAGAATATGACTCAATCCAAGTTTTGAAAAAATCATAGTGATTTCTTTTTCTGGTTGAAAGCCAAAAAGGCATGCTTTAAGTAAAGATTCCCCAAAATTTTTACTTTTACCTAACCGCTTTTCTAAGAATGAGCGTTGTCTTAAAATTAAGGTTTGAAGAAAAGATTCTTTATTGACAATTTCAATTTTTCTGATTTTAGAAATCGAAAAATATCCATTTTGTTTTTTTTCTAAGATCCCGGAAACTAAGACTTCCCCATCGAAAGATTCCATTTCTTTCGTAAGAAAAAAATTCAGCTTTTCATCTGTAAAATAGACCTTATTTTCTATGCGAAATCCCTTTAGATTTCCCATATATCGAAATCCTTTTGGGTGAGCTTTTTTAGTTACTATCTGAATATAAGCAATAGAGGAAGTCGGTTTTAAAAAATCGAGCTTTTTCGGGAAAGATAATAAAAATCCGATTGTAAGCAAGATTAAAATCAGGTCTGATTTAGAGAATTTGAAAAAAATAAGATATGGGATGAAAAAAACAATCGATAGAAAGGGAAGATTCAAGAGAAGAAAGCTAAATATGAATATCAGGCTTATCCTTATAGAAAGGAAAGCCTGATGGTTAATATCAAGATGATTTTTTATTATTTGGAAGTTCGCTATCAATCGATCTATAGATAAGTCTCGCACCTCTTGTCCCAAATAGATAATGAAAAAACCATTGTAGCATAACGCTAACACGGTTTTTAAATCCAATTAAGTAAAAGATGTGTAAAAAGCACCAAGCAAGCCACGCAAATAATCCACCAAATTCTATTCCGAATGAGCTTGCAATCGCTTTTGCTTTCCCAATTGTAGCCATAGATCCTTTATCGAAATATTTAAATGGCTTACGGCTTTCTTTCGGGATCAATTTGCCGATAAGTTTGGCCAAATAGCGCGCCTGTTGCATGGCAACCGGAGCAATTCCCGGTAAAGGTTTCCCATCTTTACCATTAATGCAAGCCGCATCTCCTATTACAAAAATATTGGAATGATGAGGGATCGATAAATCTTGCTCTACTTGAGCTCTACCTTGTTTATCTAATGGGATGCCTAAAGTTTTTAAAATGGGCGAAGCTTGATTTCCAGCTGCCCAAATAACGTTGGTTGATGGGATAAAAAGATCTTCAATTTGGACACCTTCTTGAGTGATGGATGTGACCATTTTACCGTTGAGGACTTTTACACCTAAATTTTCGAGATCTTTTTTTGCGCGATTAGAGAGCTTTTCTGAGTAGACAGGTAAAATTCGAGGTAGACCTTCGATGAGATAAATTTGAGATTTTTCTGGTTGTATATTTCGGAAATTTTTAAATAATGTCTGATGGGCAATTTCAGCTATCGCTCCCGCCATTTCAACCCCAGTAGGACCGCCGCCTATAATTACAAAATTGAGATATTTAGCAGACTGTTCAGCATTGTCAATTCTTTCTGCTTTTTCAAAGGAAATTAAGATATTTTCCCGGATTTTCAATGCGTCTTGAATTGTCTTCAAACCAGGAGCAATCGGTTCCCATTCCGATTTACCGAAATAAGAATGCTTTGCTCCGACAGCTAATACCAAATAATCAAATTGGATACTATCTCCATTCGCTAAGATAATTTTTTTGTTTTCTTTATCGATTTGTGTGACTTCACCCATAAGAACAGAGACATTTTTCTCCTTTTTAAGGATTTCGCGTAGAGGTGAAGCGATATCGGCCGGGGATAAAGCAGCTGTAGCTACTTGATACAGCAACGGTTGAAATAGGTGATGGTTTTGTTTATCTATCAACAAAATATCTAAATTTTTTTTACAAACTGTTTGAGCCAGTGTTAATCCACCAAAACCACCGCCAACAATTACAAGTTTTTTTCTTATCGTCATAGATCTTCCTTAATTCTCATCTAATTTTTTTATAACTTGATGCGTTTTATAAAAAAAGTGTTTTAAAAAGAAGCAAAAGCCAGCTAAACTCATGTCAGGAAAAAAAGAATATTTATGATTACAGTTCAAGAGCTTTTAGATAAGTATAGTCAATCCTTGAAACTCGAAATTATTTCCGGTCATCGGGGATTATCAAGAAAAATTAAACTCCCTGAGATCGAAAGACCAGGTCTTGGATTAGCCGGTTATGTAAAGGGTTATTCAGAAAAAAGAGTGCTCGTATTCGGTCGTGTTGAAATGGGGTACTTAAAAGACTTAGATAAAAATCTCCGCTACCAAAGATTAAAAGGAATTTTATTTACCAAAGTCCCTGCTGTAATTGTCGCTAGAAATTTTAAACCTACTCAAGAGCTAATCAAAATTTGTGAAGAAGTTGGCATACCCCTATTTCGGACACCTCTTCGAACGACTACCTTACTTTCTAAATTGACAGTTATTTTGGTTGAAGAATTTTCTCCAACTCTTTCTTGTCATGGAACACTTGTCGAAGCGTTTGGAGTGGGTGTCTTAATACAGGGGGATTCTTCTATTGGGAAAAGTGAAACTGCTTTAGGCATGATCGAAAGAGGACATCGATTGATCTCCGATGATGTCGTCATCGTTAAGAAAAAAGAGGGGAGTTATCTAGAGGGTTCTGGACCTGAATTAACGCGCCATTTGCTTGAAATTAGAGGGATAGGAATTATTAATGTCGCACATCTTTACGGTGCGCTTTGTGTGAGTGAAGCTAAAAAAATCGATTTGATTGTGAAATTAGAAGAGTGGGACCATCAACATTTTTACGATAGAATCGGATTAGAAGAAAAATATATCGATATGCTTGGGATGAAAATCCCCTTTTATGTGATGCCTGTTAAGCCCGGTCGAGATGTCGTTTTACTTTTAGAAACAGTAGTATTGAATCATCGATTGAAATCTATGGGTTATAATTCGGCAAAGGAGTTTAATATTAAACTCCTTGAAACTATCAACCGCAAACAACACGCAAAACAGAAAAAACCTGAACAAAAAAAAATGAAAGAGGGTGTCATCTGAATCAGACAGTTCTCACTTTGGAAAAAGTATTTAAAGGGTTGGCAATTAGCGAGGGAATCGCTATCGGTAAGTTGTTCTTTTTAAAAGAAAAAAAAGAGCAAGAAGTTCCTGCGATCAATATCAATTTTCATGAAGTAGAAAATGAAATTGATCGCTATCGAAAGGCGTTGCGTTCTTCTCGTCTTGATTTAGAAGAAATTCAAGTTGGATTGGCTCAAGATGGTTCTATTGAAGCTGTTACAATTATTGATTCCCATATTCGTATGTTAGAAGATCCATTCATGACTACCATGATGGAAGACAAAATTAGAAAGATGCTTTTAAATACCGAATCTGTCTTTCAAACCGCTATCATCGAATACGAAAAACAATTCAGTAAACTGCAAGATTCCTTTTTTAGACAGCGTCTGATCGATGTTCAAGATTTATCTCAAAGGGTCTTGAAGCACCTATATTTACAAAACCAAACAGATTTTAAAAAAATTCAAGATGAAACAATTTTAATTGCTAAAGAATTTTGTCCTTCTCATGTCGCAGAAGCTCCAACACACCTTGTAACGGGGTTAATTTCTCATCTTGGGAGCCCAACAGCTCACTCTGGATTGATTGCCCGGGCTAAAGGAATTCCATTTTTGATTCAAGTGGATTGCGATCTTTTAAAAGATTATGAAGGGCATACAGCGATTATCGACGGTGAAAAAG
>JACCDV010741737.1_pt1 | contig 40616 bp, 33 predicted proteins | sample 7446131 | NCBI WGS metagenome assembly JACCDV01 (sample SAMN15323448, study PRJNA562643) | freshwater metagenome | isolation source: river surface water | place: USA:Blue River Watershed | collected 2017-08-17
CCCATAAGAATATACCAACTGGATATTTTTTTGCTCATTGGTAGCGACATGAATCAAAGTTCTTGGAATCTTAAAGTCGGTACTCAAAGAAATATCAAAAGATTGATTCCAAATGATTTCACCTTCGGCATTGAATTTGGTTACCATGGCATCCGAGTAATAATAGCCATCTAAAACTTCCACTCTTTCCGTTGTTGTACGACCATTAACGGTAGTTGTTTTAGTATCAAAATGGGTGATTGGTTGAACCGATTCTGCAATGAATAAAAATTCGTTGTCAGCGGAAATGACATCATGAATAATAAGGTTTTCTTTGAATTCAAATACCTTGCCTTCCGAAGTTTTCTTTTCTGCTTTATTTTTAATCTGTTCTTGTCTTTTTTCTGAAAGTGAAGAAAAATAGTTGGGGATATCTATGAAATTATAAGTATTGATTTTTGTGAAAGCGCCGTTAGAAGAACCCCCAAAAAAAACACCTGTGTCGGGACCACCAAGCTTACTACAGTAGGTTCCTGCAACGGCAACTTCATTCGACCCAACCGCACCAACAGAAATAGAATTAATGATTTTATCTCCCATACCGTTGATCATTTCTGGTTTGGAAAGCTTGCCTTCTAGGTCAATTGAAAGCAGATAAGTTACTATTTCTTCTTTAGATACGTAAACTCTTAGCGAAAGATAAAATTTTTCAGCGGCCTCTAAATATTGTAGATTCATTGGTGCAGCTTTGTCTTTAGTAATACCCTCGATGGTTATTGGGGTAATTGTTGCCGCTCCCTTATCCAAATCAAACAACAAAAGACTAACCTTACCAATTTCTTCTAATATGGCATAGGCTTTTTGACCTACGACATGAAATGAATAAATTTGTTTGATTCCTTTTATTCCGATCAAATCAAATTCTGTACGTTTCGTTTCACCTGTATTTATATCAAAAGCACAGATGTAGGTAGGTAAATTGCGATGGTAGGCTAAATAATAGATGCTTTGCTCTCCTTCAAATGTGGCTATATATGGGTTCTGTGTATCTTGTTTAATTGAATCAGAATGGGTCAGCTTCAAATCTAAATCATACACATCGTGATGCAAATAGTAATCACCTTTTATACCTTCTGTTCGACTTAAACTTTTCACAACCACCCCATGTTTTCCCATTGTATGTGCGGTCTCTTTATAGCGGTTATCCTTCAACTTGATTTCGACACGTTGTTCGGTTGTTGTTAGTTCTTGAGAGAATGATGTAGCGCTCAGCAATACAATAGAAAAGAGAAGTAAAGATTTCATGAAAAGGGATATTTGAATAAAAGTACAAAACTTTTCTTTTGGCTCTTTTGTTACCTTTGTCTATGCAAGAAAAGAAAGGCATTGCCATACTTGGTTCGACAGGTTCGATTGGGACTCAAGCTTTAGACGTCATTGAGGCGTATCCAGATTATTTTGATTTACAAGTATTGACAGCAGGTAAAAATGCTGATTTACTGATCGAACAAGCCAAGAAATTTCAGCCTAATTCGGTTGTAATTACTGATGAAACGCAGTACCAAAAGATCAAGGAAGCATTGTGGTCCGAAGACATTCATGTCTATGCAGGCCAAGAGGCGCTTTGCCAAGTGGTTGAATCCAAAGAAGTGCATACCGTGCTTACTGCTTTGGTTGGTTATGCAGGCCTCAAACCAACCATTCATGCCATAGAAGCAGGTAAAACAATTGCGCTTGCCAATAAAGAAACGTTGGTTGTTGCGGGTGAGCTCATTACTAAATTAGCGCAAGAAAAAGGGGTGAATATTTACCCCGTTGACTCTGAACATTCAGCTATTTTTCAGTGCTTAGTGGGTGAATTTCATAATCCAATTGAGAAGATTTACCTCACTGCCTCAGGCGGGCCATTCCGCGGTTTTACACTCGAACAATTGCAACAAGTTAGCCTTGAGCAAGCACTCAAGCATCCTAACTGGAGCATGGGCGCTAAAATCACCATTGATTCAGCGAGCCTCATGAATAAAGGTTTGGAAGTCATAGAAGCGAAATGGCTCTTTGGCTTACAGCCCGAACAAATTGATGTCATTGTGCATCCGCAGTCAATTGTGCATAGTTTGGTACAATTTGAAGATGGCAGCATGAAAGCACAAATGGGCCTCCCTGACATGAAGTTGCCTATTCAATTTGCCTTGACTTATCCAGCGCGTTTCAAAACCGATTTTCCGCGTTTCAACTTCATGGATTATCCGCAACTTACCTTTGAGCAGCCAGACAGAAAGGTTTTTAAAAATCTAGATTTAGCCTACCAAGCGATGAATGAACTGGGTACAGCTGCTTGTGTCTTGAATGCGGCAAATGAAGAAGCAGTAGCTGCATTTTTGGAAAGAAAAATCGCCTTCTTAGAAATTGGCCAACTCAATGAACAGACAATGCGCAATATTTCAAATGTGCTCAATCCACGCTATGAAGATTTTGTAGCAGCCGATGCACAAGCCCGCGCATACGTCAAAGCCCAAATTGCACATTAAGCTTAAAAGAAAGCCCTTAATTCCATGCCGCCACTATGAATGCTGCGTTGATCTTGCATCGCTCGGCCATTATAGTGTAAGCTTAGCTGCAGATTTTTACCAAGATTTTTCTGGAAATTGAGCCCCCAAGTTAGGTTTGATCCTGCCCGGAGTCCTTCTAGCATTTCATAAGCTACCGCCGATTGCTGTGAGCCACTGAAATCAAAATAAATATACTTTAGATTACCAGTAATACTTGACTGTTCAGTTCTATTGATTTTCCAAGAACAATCTATTGAGCGCGCTAAACTTTTTTCGGGTCCGTAAATCGGATTGTTTTGTTTTTGGGTAAGCCCGGCTGTTAAACTCAAACGCAGTTTGCTTTCTTGCTGATAAATCAATTGTGGTTTGAAATCTAGAATTTCTAGCTGGTAATTTCGCCCAGCTGTGTAGTCTGCAAGTGCTGTAAGTTGTCCTTTACTCATTGTTGTCTCTAGCGCAAATGCCTTCCCAATATTCCAACGCAAATTGAGTTGATGATTGAGGTTTGCCCTGGCGTCTTGTCCGTTGGCTAAGAGGTTTTTACTTTGGTTGTGGCTCCAGTTATAGGCGGCTGAAAATACTTGGCTATTGCGGTTAAAGAACAAGGAGTTGGAGAGTTGAGAATTGGCAAACAGCAAGGTATTGTTGTCAATTTGAGTAGCCAACGGATTGATCCATTGTGCTAAATTGGCTTCGTTGATTTTGCGCTGAATTCGAATTTTAGTTTGATTCGAGAACTTCGCCAACAAACCGATAGCCCCTGTTCGATTGCGCCATAGCTGTTCGGGTCTCCACAAGATACTTTGGTTCCATTCATTGGCATAAACGGCCGCGTAGTCAGTGCTTGGAACGAAAATCCGAATGTATTGTGCTTGGTCAATATATTGTGCAATTTCAAACTCATTGAGGTCCTTGATGCCGTCATTGTTGTAGTCAATCCAGGCATAAATACCCTGACCGTCGTTGACTCTTAAATACTGAAAACGTCTTTTCTGCTCGAGGCCGGAACCTAATTCATAGAACGTATTGATCACGAGTGCATTTTTGAAAAATTTACCATTGTAATCGATGCGTCCTACAGCGCTATTCTCAGGGCTTTGCGCAATAAGCGTTGAGTCCAAAATAAAAAGCTGTCTGGTCCCGAGAATGGTTTGGAGTTGGTGCTTTGGATTGCCGTCCCATTTGAGTTCAAGGCCACTTGTTCGGGCCTTTGCTGCTGTGTTGAGCGCACTAGAATCTGGTCGCCAGTCATAGCGTTCTCTATAAAATACCTTAAGGTCGATGCCTTTTTTTGGCTGATAACTGACGTAAGTTTGGGCGTCAAAAAATTGATAAGACTGAGGAGTAAATTGCTGCTGACTCTCAAAAATATTCCACTCGTGGTCATCGGTGAATCCTACTTGAAAAACCCCAAGTTGCTTACTCACCTTAGCCCGATGTCTGATAAATGTATTTTGTAGACTGGTTTGCTTCGCTTGCATGGCAAAGCCGTCCCATTTGGCATGCCAACCGTTATTTTTCCAGGCACCCTCCGTATAAAATTTTTGCCCGCTGAAATTGGTGTCAATTTGAAAATTTTCCAATTTGAGCTGTACTTGCCCTTTTTGACTATTCAGCCATTTTTGCTCAAGTGCCAATTGTAACTGAGCCCCATTTAACTGTTGGCCTCTGATATTCCAGTCTCGGTCAAATTCAACGGCTCGGAACTGTTCAATAGGAATAAATCTTTGTCCGAGATAGGTGTAATGAATAGCGCTTTCACGAATAAACTGAGTACTGTCTTGCCATTTTTCTTGTTTGCGCACGAGCCCACCTTTTGAAGCAAAACCTAGGTTATTTTGGTCATCTTTACTCGAAAAGAGATTGAGGTCGTTTTCGCTGAGTGTATTTTCGGAAAAAATTCGCCATTTTGAATTGAGTTGATACGAAAAACCAGTACTTAGCATTTGCTTGCGCTGAGGTGTTTCAACTTTTCGAAGCGGGGCAAAATTCCCTTGTGGAATCCCGTTTTCAGGTTGGACCCATTGGTAGAATACACCCGAAGCATTGATGCCAGCCTGTACATAATCTCCTTCGTGTTCACCAACTTGTGTAAACGTGCAACGATAAGTAGCTAATTGTGGGTTCACACTGAGCACGAAAACGCTGTCAAAACCTAAAGTGTCTATCATTTGATACATGTTGGCGTTTTCTAAAAAACCTACATTATCGAAGCCAGGCACGCTTGCATTAGAGAGCTGATCTCCGATTTGACTCAGACTCTGTTGTTGCGCTGTTGATAATAGTTGTTGAAGTGGTTGATTCTTGAGATCCTGTTCTTGATAGGCAGCTGCCCAAACTTGAATTTTGTCATTTTCAAAACGCGAAGTGTGTTGTAATAAGCTCCTGCTATAATTTTGATCGGCATATTGAAATTCTGCCACGATGCGCACATCTTTTGTGATCAATTGCCTAGATGTAAAAGTGAGTTCAGCGGTATTGTAGTCTATGATGTAGTCGAATTCTTGACCGCGTGTGAGCAGTTTACCATCGATGTAAATTTTTTCGGTTCCGGATAAAATACTGATGTAAGGTTCGTTATTGGCGCCATTGAGTCGGTAAGGCCCTTGCACGGCCTCTTTTCCCTGAATAATTTGGCGTTGAAATTTCCCTTTAGAAAGCCCAACTGTAGATTGTGTGAAGACCTTTCCTTGCTTGACTTTCCACTGATAAGATCCTGTTATGCCCTGTCCGCGTTTTTTATAAACAAGAAAGTCGCTGTAGTTCGGATTTTGCAGCCAAAAGTCACCTGCAATGATTTTCAGTTGCTCATTGTGTACCTGAATAAATACTTGATCAAATTCTTTGAGTTGATTGGTGCTTCCGGAGGCTTGCAATGGAATGTTGGCGTCAGAAAGTGCCGCGGTGAGTGTTAAGTTTGGCGTTATTTGGCCACTGAGCTGCAAATTCAATGAAGATTGCAAACCCAAACTTTGGTTATTTCCAAACCCAACTCCTCTTGACAAACTTCCATTTTTTTGGATGCTGTTGCCACCAAAAATATCTTGCGAATTGGTGCTGCTAATCTGAAATTTAGCGCGTTCTGCGGCCTCAGCATCGGTTGTAATGCTGCGAAACGGATAGGGTTGCCATACTTGTTTGAGTGCAAAAGGAAAGACCTGATAAAATAAGTAAAGGGTATCTGTCGGTGGCGTCAACCAAACAAATATGTTTTTATCAAATTGAATGACATAATGTTCTGGGCTGACCTCAAAGCGTTGAGTTTGTTGTCGGTCTTTATAAAAAGACAAAGACGGCAAGTAAATAGCTTGGCTATCTAAAAATTGTTGTGCTAAAGTTGGCTCGAGTGTTTTAAACTTCGGATTCAATTGTGCAGCAGCACTGAAGCAAACCGCTGAGGCGCTATAAAACAGGAATAGAAACTTGATAAAGGTCGGTTTCATGGGCACAAGCCCTTCATTAACGCAAATTTAGCCCAAGAATTGTTAGTCAATAACACTAAATCCGGTGTAGGCTTGAAGTGCTTTTGGAATAGCAATGCCGTTTTCCGTTTGATGGTTTTCAAGTAACGAAGCCAAGATACGAGGTAAGGCTAAAGCTGAGCCGTTCAGGGTATGACAAAGTGTGGTTTTTTTGTCGTCTTTGAAGCGCAATTTTAAGCGATTAGATTGGAAGGTATCAAAGCGAGAAACAGAGCTCACTTCGAGCCACTTTTCTTGAGCTGCTGAGAAAACCTCAAAATCGTAGGTCATAGACGAAGCAAATCCCATATCGCCACCACACAAACGCAAAATGCGATATGGTAATTCTAATTTGTCTAGTAAGTTAGAGACATGCGCAATCATGTCATCTAGGGCTTTTGCTGTGTTGTCTGGGTGTTCGATGCGGACAATTTCTACTTTGTCAAATTGGTGCAGGCGATTGAGTCCACGAACGTCTTTTCCGTAAGAACCCGCTTCTCTTCTGAAACATGGCGTGTAGCCACACATTTTAATCGAAAAATCAGGACCAGGAAGGATCACATCGCGATAAATATTGGTCAAGGGAACTTCTGCTGTCGGGATGAGGTAAAGATCATCTTCTTGGATGTAATACATTTGACCTTCTTTGTCCGGGAGTTGCCCTGTTCCGTAGCCACTTGCCTCATTGACAACATGTGGAGAGATGAATTCTTCATAGCCAGATGCGATGGCTTCATCAAGGAAAAACTGAATAAGTGCACGTTGTAAACGCGCCCCTTTGCCACGGTAAAATGGAAAGCCAGCACCAGTTACTTTAACACCGAGTTCAAAATCGATGAGTTTATATTTTTTAGCGAGGTCCCAGTGGGCTTGTGCTTCAAAGTTGAACGTTGGAATGGTTCCGGCTTCGTGAACGGTTTGGTTGTCATGGGCATCTTTTCCTGTTACAACCATGTCATTGGGTACGTTCGGCAGGGTATAGAGTAATTTCTGAAGGGCTTCTTCAAGTTGATTCACTTCTTCCTTGAGGCCCGCTTCTTGTGTTTTAAGTTCGGTCGTTTTTGCTTTTAACGTAGCAGCTTCTTCTTGCTTGCCACTTTTGAAAAGCTCTCCGATTGATTTGGCTAATTGGTTCATTTCAGCGGCAACTTGATCAAGCGAGGTTTTAGCTGATCTCCATTGTTGATCAAGGGCTAAAATTTCGTCAAGGGTGCTACTTGCATCGATATTTCTTTTGGCTAAACCGGCAATAATGGCGTCTTTTTCTTGTCTGATGCGCTGAATTTCTAACATAATCAATGAATTGTGAAACAAAAGTAAGCAATTGAGCTTAAAAACTAAGGATGTTGTCCATACTAAGCTGTTGATTAATCCTAGAAAACGCAGCAAATTAGCGTGAAGAATTACTTTATTTTTGAAAGATGAGTTTCAATGAAGTAAGAATTGTCAATCAGGGGCATCATGAAATGCCTGCTTACCAGACTGCTGGCGCTTCCGGGATGGATGTCAGAGCGCTGTTGACCGAGCCTGTAAGTTTGGCACCTATGCAGCGGGCCCTCATTAAAACGGGCTTGTTTTTAGAAATGGATCCTTCACTAGAATGCCAAGTTCGCCCAAGAAGTGGTTTGGCACTCAAAAAAGGGCTAACCGTACTCAATACCCCAGGAACGATAGATGCTGATTATCGCGGAGAAATTGGCGTAATTCTTGTCAATCTGTCTTCCGAAACGGTCATCATTGAAGACGGAGAGCGCATTGCCCAATTGGTGTTTTGCAAAGTTGAAAAAGTTAATTTAATCTCAGTTACTGAACTCGGATCTTCAGAGCGCGGCGAAGGCGGCTTTGGAAGTACCGGTCTAAAATAATTCAAATGAAAGTAGTAGTACCTATGGCGGGTCGCGGTAGCAGACTCAGACCCCACACCCTAACCATTCCTAAGCCACTTGTTCCGGTCGGAGGCATTCCGATTGTGCACCGCTTGGTTGCTGATATTGCCAGAGTTTGTGCAGAACCTATTGAAGAGATAGCATTTGTTGTTGGTGAGTTTGGTGAGGCAGTTGAAAAAGAATTGTTGGCAGTGGCAGAGCGCCTTGGTGCGAAAGGTTCTATACATTATCAATTGCAACCGCTTGGAACTGCACATGCTGTTTTATGCGCCGCTGAAAAACTTGAAGGCCCAGTTGTAGTTGCTTTTGCTGATACCTTGTTCAAGGCTGATTTCAAAATTTCACAAGAAGATGAAGGCATCCTGTGGGTGAAGCAAATTGAAGACCCTAGTGCCTTTGGCGTGGTCAAACTTAATGCCAACGGGCATATCATTGACTTCGTTGAAAAGCCACAAACTTTTGTTTCTGACTTAGCCATGATCGGCATATATTATTTCAAAGACGGCAAGCGTTTGCGCACCGAACTTGAATACCTCATTGATAACAACGTGATCAAGAGTGGCGAATACCAGTTGCCAGATGCTTTGCGCAGACTCACTGAAGCAGGTGTTGCCTTCAAGCCAGGAACTGTAGACGAATGGCTTGACTGCGGAAACAAGGAGGTTACCGTCGAAACCAACCAACGTGTTCTCGAACACGATCAAGATGCAGGTCGCTTACAGCAACTTTCTTCTGATATCAAAGAGAGTGTCATCATCCAGCCTTGCTATATAGGACCCAACGTTCAAATTTCTAATTCTATCGTTGGTCCGCATGTTTCTATTGGCGCAGGAAGTGTACTCCATGAAGTCATAGTTAGTAATACCATTATCGGCGAGAAAACACAACTTAGCAAAGCACAACTTAGCGCTTCCATGATTGGTTCAAATGCCAATTATACAGGCAGGTCTAAAGACTTAAGCCTCGGAGATTTCAGCACAATTCATGAATAAGCTCTACATTTTTCTTGCTTTAGTTATCCTGTACTCTTGTAAAGTTCAGGAGCAACCGGTTACACAAGACCCTGCCTATATTAAGCAATTTCATACGGGCGTTCGAGCGATGTTAAATGAACAACACGAGGAAGCTATTACTGCTTTCAAAGTCTGTTTACAACAGAACCCGAAAGATGCGGCCTTGCATTATGCCATGTTTGAAACCTATCTGAAACAAGAAAAATATACAGAAGCAGTTTATCATACAGAGCAGGCTGCTGAACTGGACCCGAAAAACCTACATTACAAAAGAGAACTCGCTTTTATGTATGGCCAGATGGGTAAATACGCAGAATCTGCTGCTGTATTTGAAGCACTTTTGAAGGCAGACCCTAAAAACCTCGATTATTATAGCGGTGGATTGCAAGCTTATCAGCAACTTCAAAAACCAGCTAAATCGTTGGCGCTTATTGAAAAAATGGAGCTAGCACTTGGTGCGAACCCAAATACTGAACTCGAAAAGTTCAAGCTCTTGCTGCAAATGGGTAAAGAAAAAGAAGGCATTGAGGTTTTGGAAAATGCCAGAAAATCCTACCCAAAGGAACCGATGATCTTGGCTAACTTAGTTGACCATTATTTCAAAACACAGAACTATAACAAGGGTTTTGAATTGCTCAAAGACTTAGTTGCAGCCGATCCAAACAATGGAGTAGCTACACTCATGTACGGCGAAATGCTGTATCGATCTGGTGACCGCGCTCAGGGTAAGAAATTTTTGCAAGCCGGTATTTTATTAGAAGGTCCGAGCCTAGATCAAAAAATGAATATCCTCATTATGCTTCTAAATGAGCAGGCTCAAACTCCTGACCCAAGTCTGGAGCCATTAGTAACCTACATGACTGAAGCTTTCCCTACCGAAGCTAAATCTTATTCAATTGCCGGCGATTATTATTACAAAGCAGGGCAATTACAAAAAGCCATCAAGGCCTATCAAAACACAGTGTCTATTGACCCTAATTTATATCCGGTTTGGAATCAAATTTTATTGCTCGAATATGAAACCCAACAATGGATTTCTTTACAAAAAGATGCTGAGGCCGCTGCAGTTGTATTTCCAAACCAACCGTTGCCTTACTTCTTTTTAGCGCTTAGTAATAATCGATCGAAGCAATTCCAAGCTGCACTTGAGCACCTCGATCAATGTGTCAACGTGTTAGTCAATGACCCGGGCTTGTTGGCTGAGGTTTGGGTACAACGTGGCGTAGCTGCCTTGGGCCTTGGGCAAACTGTTGATGGTTTAGCGCATTTCAAAAAAGCACTAGAACTCAGTAAGTCGAATCCGGCGGTTGAATTGCAATACCTTCACCAATTATTTACGCATCAAATAGAAGTCAAGAGTGCAATGGCACGCTTGTTAGAACTCAGACAATTATCACCTGACAACGACCTATACAAACAAGAAGAAGCTTTTGCGCATTTCCAAGCAGGAAATTATCAGCAAGGCCTTGCCGTATTGAGAACGGTTCAAAATCAAAATGTATTGAAATCGTCGAGTTACCACGAATTAATGGGTGATTTACAATTTAAATTAGGTGAAAGTCAAGAAGCACTCAAATGCTGGGAACTCGCTCAAACTTTTGGCGAAGGCAGTTTGCAATTAGCCGATAAAATATTGAAAAAATCGTATGTCCATCCTTTTTAAATATAGCTCAGCACTATGTCTGCTGCTATTTTTGGCGGCATGTAAGCCAGCTGAGGTGCTTACCCAAGATGCAGCTGTATTGAAACTGCCAAAAATCAAAGACAAGGAGCTCATTGACAGAATTGATAGCTTGTCTCATCTTGAGCCACGCACCTTTTATTCAAAACTCAATGTCACCTATCAGGAAGGAGATAAAGAGGTTTCTTTGAAGACCTCACTTAAAATTGTCTCTGATAGCGCCGTCAATGCAATCATTACCTATGCCAAAATACCAGTTGTGACAGCCATGGTAACCAATGATTCGGTCAGCGTTGTCAATAAGCGCGACCGCTGTTATTCGGTTACTTCTCTCGACTACCTCAAAGAAATGTTCGGTGTCGATTTCAGTTATGAAAATTTGGAAGAAATCTTGTTAGGGAAACCCCTTGATTACCACCAAGAACAAAAGTATTTTGTGGATAACGACCCTTTCAATTACAGCATTTCTACCCACAAAAAACGCGATCGCAAAAAACCAGAAAGAAAGCAGCGCGATGACCTCATGATTCAGTATCAGCTTACCCCAGATGCCAAGCACCTCAAGCAAACACGGATTCTAAGCATTGAAGATTCTACAGAGGTTTTAGTTGCTTATTTAGAAAGACAAACAATTGGTGCTTTTGACATTCCGCTTCAAGTTAAAATTGACATCAAAACACCCAAAAAAACGATGGCAATTTTATTGTATTACGACAAAGCAGAAGTCAATGAACCCCAAGAATTAATCATCGTCATACCAGAAAGCTATGAAAAATGTGATTAAACTATTCCTGATTCTCGTTTTGAGTAACCTGACCTTTGCACAGCAAGATCAGCAGACACTCAAAAAAGAACAGCAAAAACTAGAGAAGCGCATTTCGAACACGAAAAAGTTGCTTAATAAGGTCAAGAACAATAGTCAGGCTTCTTTAAACGAAATCAGGCTCATTGAGAATCAGATCAAGACTCGCGAAGCATTGGTGCATTTATTCGATAACCAGGTACGCAGCGCTGAAATCAAAATGGTTCAGAAAAAAATGGAGGTCAAGCGATTAATTGACCGTTTGAAACAACTCAAGCAGCAGTATCGCAAAATGTTCTTGTATGCCTACAAACACCGCGGGAATTACAACAAAGTGATGTTCTTGCTTTCTTCCAATGACTACAACGAAGCGCTCCGCCGCAACAGATACCTCAAAAAAGTGGCGGCCATTCAGCAAAAACAAGTAGCCCTCATTAAACAACATCAAGAGCTCATCTCGAAGGAAATCAATCAGATTGAAGATGAAAAGCAAATTAAAGAGTTAGCACTTGAAGAAAAGAAGCAAGAAAGAGCTGCAATCGAAAAGGACAAGACCAAGAAAGAAAAATCTTACGAGAAATTTAAAAAGGAAGAGCAAGCCCTTATTGCACAGCTAAAAGAAGACGAAAAGAAGAAAATTCAGCTCAAAAAGCAAATTGATGCAGCCATTCGTGCTGATATTGCTCGAGAAAAAGCAAGAGAGGCAGCGCGTCAGGCAGAACTTGCAAAAGCGGCCAAAGCAAAACCAGCTGAGCAACCCGCTACGCAAACAACAGCATCAGGTACAGGTACTAAACCAGCCACTCCAAAGTCTACAACTACCCCAGCGCCAGCCCCTAAAGTAGTAGCCACACCGGTATCAACGGAAGGCGCTGCTATCGGGCGCAGTTTTGAAGCGAATCGCGGGCGCTTGCCTTGGCCAGTAGATAACGGAAGTATTACTGAACGTTTTGGCCGCAATTATCACCCAACACTTAGCGGGGTTGAATGGAATAACAATGGTATCGATATTACTTGTAATCGCGGCTCAAGAGTTCGCGCCGTATTTGAAGGTGAAGTAACCACCGTATTCTCTGTACCCGGAGCTGGAAAGGTCGTGATTATCAAACACGGGGCTTACCGAACTGTTTACGGAAATTTGGCTGAGACCTATGTGAGTGTAGGCAGCAAAGTTTCAACCAAACAAGTGATAGGGTCTTTATTAAATGACGGCGGCGTTTCTATTTGCCACTTTGAGGTACATCAGGTAGTTGGGGTGAACCCTGTTACCTTGAATCCGTCACTTTGGATCGGCCGTTGATGGCCCTAATTCAGCTTCATAAACTAACCACATTGCACAGATGCCCCAGATAGGCACGGCTGCTTTGTCGGTATCTAAGTAGTTATTTAGAAAAGCATGAATAAAGTAGGTGCTTAATGCCATGATGCTACTCATGATCATGATGCGGTCTTCTTTGTAGCTTTTTGGGATCCTGAAATACAATTGAATTCCTGTATAAAAGATAAAAAAGACCAGGCTTAGAAAGGTCAATAGACCAATGCTTCCGGTTTCAGCCAAGGCGCCTAAATACTCACTATGGGCATTTCCCATATCGCCAAAGTTGGTTGAAATAATGGTTAAATTCTCGGGTCTTTGAAAAGGAGCATATTCAAATGCATAGGTGCCGGGACCGTAACCAACAATAGGTCTTTGTTTGAACATTTCCATCGCACAGCTCCATCTATTGATGCGTTCTAGGTTTGATGCATCAGTTGAGATATTAGCCGCGCTTTGTAAACGCTCGTCAAAAGCTTCCGTAGTGTGCTCATATTTATTGCGCTCGAGCTCCATCTGGATATTATCCCATTTATAGAGCACGCCTCCTATACCCAGCACTGCAATTGCTGCAAGCGGTTTCCAGGAAATTTTATAATAAAGTAGAAATGCAATGCCAACACTTGCAAGTACACTCAGCCATGCTGCACGTGTGTATGACAAAACCAAGCCAATCAGGATGATGGTGATTAAACTGATAAGCGTCAATTGCAACAAGGGATCATGTTTTTTATAGACATATAGACCAACTGCGAGCGGAAGTATAAGCGCGACAATGGCGCCGTAAATAGTGTGGTCCTTAAAGAATGGAGACATCACCCAATGGCCTTCTTTTTCTCCAAAACCGTAAAACGAGTGATGGATTAAGGTATATAAAATAACGATGACGCTGGCTATAATGAAAAGCCAAATGAATACAAAGCGGTTCTTTCTTTTTTGAAAAAAGTAGCTGCCAAAAAAGAGCATTGGCACAATGAACCACAGCCTGGCAAGAATAAATTTGAGTGAAACGATAGGGTGCGAACTTGTAACTGTAGAGACTAGCAACCAAGCAAAATAGAGAAGTACAGCCCAAATCAAAGGGCTTTTCCAAAGGTGCGCTGGTAGAAATGCTTTTTTGATCTGTAAGGCACTGAGCCAAAGCATCAAGCCAAAAAGCAAGGGTTCAGTTGGCACGAAAAGCCCAAAAGCATTGGTATATTCTTCAATATTAATCGAAAGCGGTGTTAAAAAAGCCAAACTCAAAAAGAGCTTCTCGGTTTCAAATAGCGCAAAGTAAATGCCCAAAAAACCCAACGGGAATAAGCTTAGGACAGCAAGGTCTTGCCATATAAAAAGTCCACTTAAAGCTAAAAAAAGTAGCAGTGCAGCAACAATAAAAAGAGTTTTGGTTTTCACCATTTATGCATTCAGTTTGAGCTCTGCGATGCGTTGTCTGATTAAGAGGAAGAATAAACCAAAAAGAAAACCACCTACTGTGGCGACCAACACGATAATCATGCGTTTTGGCTTTTCTTTGCGGTCTGCAACTACAGCGCGCTCCACGACAAACTTGTGCGTGAAATTGGCATTGGCATCTGATTCAGCTTGTTCGTACGAAACACGGAAATCTTCAATCTTGACAATTTTTTCATTGCGTTGGTACTCTAGACCATCATACACTGAACCGTATTTATTATTGAGTTCTATTTTCTTACGGATTTCGTCTTTTTCAGCCGGGCTTTTTGAGTCAACGAGCGCTTGGTAAAGCGTAGCTCTAGCATCGTTAGGCAATACGCCAAGCGCCGCTAAAGATTCTAGTTTGCTCAAAATGGAATCGCGCTCTTTTTCCATTTGTTGTTTCTTACGCAAGTTGATTTGAAATGCCGGCATTGTACGCTCGCGGATCATTTCATTTTTAATGGTATCGATGAGGTCCACGATATCGTTGGCCATATTTGCTGCGCGCTGTGGGCTTTCGTCTAGCACATCGATTTGGATGGATCCGTAGCGTGTTCTGGCAAATGAAAAGTGCTCGTTGTAGGCTTTGTTGAGTTTATAGTTCTTGTTGGGGTCTTTTTTGTCGATGTCATAAGCCGCAAAAAGATCAAATTTCTGTACAATGCGATCGCGGATGCGGGATGAAGATAAAATCTGAACGAGTTGTTCGGCTTGCTCTTCTTCTCCGAAGTCCATGGCTGCTGCCTTGACGTTTCGTTGTTCTGAGAAGGAAACGTTACTAGAGGCTGCCGGGAAAACGATTGCCGTAGATAGAAAAAGCGGTGTAATTAAAAAAGAAATGATGATGGAGATAACTGCTGCTGCTCCAGTAAACAGCATGAGAGATTTTCGATTATTCCAGAGGAATAACATGAGTGCATTTCGTTGTTCAGTCAGGTTTTGATTTTCCATATTATGCGTGGTACCGAATTTTTTTCAAAGCTATGACATTAACTGCGAAATTCCATATTTATTTCATGGCTTCTCGTTTTTGCAAGAGTTTTCTTATTTCTTTCAGATCAACAAAACCAAATAGAAATAAAAGAGCGATACTTACGAAAGCATACAAAACGATTACTGAGCTTGAGCTTATTGAAATACTGCTCGAAAAGAGTACAACCCAAACCCCCACGTAGAATAAAATGAGCATCAATAAAAGACCAAGAAATCTGAGCATCAATGATTTTGGCAGCCTGATATGAAAGAGGCGATAGCAATAAAAGCGTTGTATCAAAGCAACGGTTAATTGAGTGATGGCTGCAACTTTTGCGGCCGCCAAGGCACCCATTTCTTCTGGTGCCATTTGTATGAGCCAATAATTGAGTAGCAGATTTAACACAACACCTCCTATTGAACTCAGGTTTAAAATTTTAAGCGAACCGTTGGCCGTGAGCAGCGATCCATAAATTAAATTGGAAGCCATCCCGAAAAAAGCAAGAGAAAGATAGAAGAGGATTTCTCCGGACAACACACTGGTATTTTCATAGAATAAATCTAGAAACGCACTTCCGTTGAGTAGCGCAAACACCACAAAGATGAAGCTTGCTCCAAGCAATAGTTGACTAGCTTGAAGTGTGAGCACTTCAATTTGTTTAGGGTCCTTTTTGATTTGTTTGGCAAACATCGGAAAAAGCAAACCTGCAAATACCATGGCAAACATGTAGAGTGCGTCAATCAACCTATATGCCTGGGCGTAGAAACTGACTTCACTGATTTGCGCAAAATTCTTAAGGATGAGCGCATCGCTTCGTGTGTAGAGCGTCATCAGAATAATCAATAAAGCATAAGGGAAGGCCTCTTTAATCATGGACTTCATTAACAGAAAGTCAGGTTTTAAAAATGAAGGGTTTACTTTCTTCACCAGTCCTATTCCGGCAATTAAAAAAGTAAGCGCATAACAAAGCAGTTGGATGATGGCATATATTTCGATATCTATAAATTTCAATCCAAGTGGGGCAACGTAAAGCAAGTAACCCATCGTTCCTATCAGTAGTAAACGATCTAAGACACTGATAAATGCGTCAAACCGAAACCAATGTAATCCTGCAAAATAGCTTCTAAAAAAAGCAATGTTTGCAATTAAAAATTGATTGATGCCAAAAATGAGAATGAGTTTATATTCTAGCCAGCTGATGGATGTCAGAAATTTTAGTGCAACCAGCGCGGAGATATATAATACAAGTAAGAAAATGCGCAATACAAGGATACTTGACACCCTTTTTTTTGCTTGCTCTAAATCTTGAGCGGCCAGTTTTATGTTGAGGTTATTAATGCCTAAATCAAAAAGAATGGAAAGTATTAAACTGAGGTTGAAAAAAGCAAAATAGATTCCATATGCGTCTCCAACACGATTTTGAACCGCGGCGTCAATTATAAAAATTGCTGCAGGCTTGACCAGAAGGTTGAGGCCTAAAGAAAAAAAGAGGTTGGAATAAAAGCTGCGTTCCTTCATGTGCTGATCAGCAGGTCAGCCTCAAAGATAGGATTTTATAGATTAGCGCAATAGGTTGACATGGCCGGTCAGTAGTTTGCGTTCGTCTAAATCTGGATTTTTGTAGACGATGCGATACTGATACAACCCGGAAGGCACTTCGATGGCATCTGGGCCATAGGTACCGTCCCAGCCAACAAGTGCGTTATGGCTTTCAAAAATCACTTCGCCCCAACGATTGTAGATCGTCAATTCATAATTAGCCGGATCAAATCCAGAGTAAAATACCGGGCAGAAAACCTGATTGTTTTGGTCGCCATCTGGTGTAAAAGTATTTGGGATGTAAACCAATTCATTATACTGATAACCGATACTTACTGTGGTTGCATCTGAACAAAGCAAATCAGTGAGGGCGGTTAAGGTAATGGTGTAACCGTTCATGGTATTTTGGAATACGTGTGAAGGTTCAAAATCATAAGCCAGTTGTCCGTCACCAAAATCCCAAACGTAGTTTGTTGCACCTAAAGAAAGGTTGTCAAACATGACATACTGAGCTTCTTGGGTGAATACAGAAATAGGTGATTCAAAAGCAGCCACTGGTAAATCTTCTACGTAGATGTAGTTGGTTTCCGTATGGATATCATAACAACCAAGTACGGTGGTTGCAGCAAGTGTTACATCAAAAGTTCCGCCAGCAGGGAATACAATAGTTGGTGTGGCGCCTGAAGCACTCAGCGCATTACTTGTACTCCAGCTGTACGTGGCGTTTGTGAGGTCATTGGCTGTAAATTGAACGCTTAATGGCGCACAACCTTCTATCGGAGTTGCACTAAATGTGACATCTGGTAATGGGTTTACCACTACAGTACTGAAAGCCGGTAAACTTGGGCAATTATTCAGTGTGTAAATGACGCTCAGGGTAGTATCTTGAAGCGGCGTCAATGTTTGAATGGCACCACCTGCAATTTGATTTGGCCCCCAAGTGTAGCTACCACCAATTAAATCAGGTACTGCTGTAATGGTTACAGGATCTGTTTCACATATAGTCGCACTATTTAGAGACACAACCGGTATCGGATTAACTGTTACTTGAGCAGTTGCAGCAGGGCTTGTACAGTTGTTTAGCGTGTAGGTAACAGAATAACTGGTACTAGCAGCTGGCCAAACGGTGTTGGTGTCATTGGCTGTGCCATTTGACCACAAAAAGCTTCCACCAGGTAAGTTTGCCGTGGCAACGAGGTTGATTGTATCTCCAAAGCAAATAACGCCGTTGGCTGTCGAAGCCACAGGAATAGGATTCACTAAAACGGTCATTTGTGTAGTATCTTGACAACCTAGTAGGTCATAAATAACTGTGTAGGTTGTAGTGGTAGTTGGCGCTACAGTAACTGAACTACTGCTTGCCGCAATCGGGTTCCAGGAGTATGTTCCGCCAGGTAAATCTACTTGTGTTGCTAAGGTGGTTGAACTACCAATACAAATTGTATCATTGGTACTTGTGATGACCGGGTAAGGTTTAACAACAATGATTCCACCTACGCTCGGGCTTACACAGCCATTTGCACTAGTGAAAACAACGCTGTAATTGGAAGTAGAAGTTGGAGCAGCAGTTAAACTAGCCGTAGTTGCTCCGGTATTCCAAAGATAAGTTCCTCCGGCGCTTACGTTATTGACAAATAAGGTTCCGCTTGAGCCAATACAAACAGAGTCTACGGTTACAGTGGGCTGTGGTGTTGCTTCTACTGTTACAGTAACGGTGTTTGTACCTGTACAACCATTGGCTGTGTATTCAACGGTGTAGGTTGTAGTACTTGTGGGCGAAACCGTTACGCTTGATCCTGAACCGATAGAGGCACCATTTAAAAGCCAGTTGTATGTGCCACCAGTTACAGCTGAACTTGCGGTCAGTGTGGTGGAGCCACCCACACAAATTGTTGCAGGTGTTGCACTCACGGCAGGCCCGGGATTAACAGTTACGGTTGTGGTTGCGTTTGATGTACCACAGTTAGGTACAGTAAGCGTAACCGTATAAGTACCTGCAGCTAAAATAGTAGGGCTTGGTATTGTCGGATTCTGTATAGTTGAAGTGAAGTTATTTGGCCCCGTCCAACTATAAGTATAGTTGTTGCCAGTTGGATTCGGTATTGCGCCAAAACTTAGACTTTGGCCACTACAAATAGGACTTGTATTACTTGCTGTTAAAGTAGGAGTTACACAGCAGTTGATATACATGTTGATACGGCCAATGTTGAAATTAACTTCAGACCATATATTTGCCATTGGCGCTCCGGTACCTGCCGGGCAAGACTGCATACCGCTTCGTTGAAGTGTAGCATTGAATCCGTTGATGCTAGTTACAAAATTAGCTGGGCCATAGCTATTAACGCAGTTTGCCCCACGTGCCCCATATACACCAATAATTTCACCTGCAGCCACAGGAATATTGCAAGCCACGACTTGGGTAGCTGGGGCATTGCTGATAGTGAATAATTGAATAAAATTATTTGTTGTGCCGGCAAATGCTGGCGGTGGACCTGCTGTAAACTTGACTACACGAATGGTTTGCGTACCGGTAGGTGCAGCATCTGGTGGAATGTATAAACCACAAATGGTAAAACTAGTTGGAGCAGTAAAGTGATAACCCCGGATCATGCTTGTAAATGTGGCAACCTGGGTACCCACACTAATTGGCGTTCCTTGGGAGAAAACACTGACTTGAAGGCCTAAAAGTATGAAGAGTTGTAGTAGTAGTTTTTTTACCATTAGCGAATCAGATTTACGTGACCTTCAAAGACTTTTCTTTCGTCTCGAGAAGGCACTTTGATTGTTATCTTGTAAAGATATGAACCGTTTTGGCATTGGATGCCATTTGTACTATAAGTTCCATCCCATCCGATAGCCAGATTTTTTGACTCAAAAATTAATTCGCCCCAGCGATTATAAATCTCGAGCGAGTAATTACTAGGGTCGATTCCGTAAGTAAAAATCGGGAGAAATACTTGATTGTATTGGTCACCGTCAGGAGTAAATGAATTCGGAATATAATATACTAGCCCTGGGTCAAATTCAATAAGAAATTCGGTTGTATCTGTACATCCTAGATTTGATGCTGCAACAAGAGTAACTGTAATTTCTTCGTTTTCAGCATTATTGAAAAGATGAAAAGGCGCAAAGTCTGTTGAAGTACTGCCATCACCGAAGTCCCAAAGATAAGTTTGAGCGCCACTTGAATTATTCCAAAATGACAATCCTTGACCTGGCTCAGTAAACATGTCCGATGAAGGTTCAAAGGCTGCAATCGGATACGCATCTACAATTATTGGATTGGTTAAAGTAGCCGTACTTGTACAACCATTCAGTGTGGTTGTCAGTGTGATATTGTAAGTCCCTGCAATAATAAAATCAAAAGCTAGAGCGTTTGTTGTACCAATATTTTGGTTGTTACTTTCCCAAGAATAAGTATCATAAGTGGTAATATCTGGTGTAAAAACAACTGAGATAGGTACGCATCCTTGATTAATGGATGCACTTATGTTGCTGGTAGGAAGTGGATTTACGGTAATTTGAGAGAAAATGGTGTCGCTATAGCAGCCGTTGAGCACATTGTAAATTGGTATAATAGTATCTTGGTTAGGGCTTATTGTTAATTGGTTATTTCCGACGCTGGCAGTTGGTCCCCAATAAAAGCTTCCACCAGCCGGGTTGGCCGTAGCAATGAGTAATGCTGGATCTCCTAGACAGATGGTTGGGCTGTTTACAGTAATGCTTGGTACAGGAAGTACGTTAATGGTAGCCGTTGCAGGAAGAGAATTACAGCCATTTAAGGTATAGACAACAGTGTAATTTGTGGTGGCAACTGGGCTTAATGCTTGTGAACTTAAGGTGCTGCCGTTTGACCACTGCCAAGTCCCGTTTGGCAAATTAGCTGAGGCAGAAACACTTCCTACTTGCCCCAAACAAATAGTCGAATTCTGAACAGTTACTTGCGGAACAGGCTTGACCTCAATACTGGCATAGGCCGTATCTGCACAACCTGCCACTGTATAAATAACTTGATAGCTATTTGAAAAATTCAGAGGAAGACTTAGGCTAGCCGCTGTATTTGTTGTTCCGGCCCAAGCATAAGTACCACCAGGCACGGTAACTTGAGTAGAAATGGTTCCTGTTTGCCCGGCGCAAATTGTATCGTTGATAGCAATGATGACCGGGTATGGATTGACAACCACTGTTAAAGCAACTGGATTAGCACAGAGCCCGGCATTTGGTGTAAAGGTATAAGTAGTGGTGCTGAAAAAATTAGGAGCAGGTGACCAAGAACCAAGAACTGCGTTAAGTGAGTTAGTTGGCAGGGTGAATGAGCCACCGGCACATATAGGTGCAATAGCGTTAAAGGTCGGAATAGTATTGCCTTGAGAAGTGATGGTAATGTTCTCTGTATCTGTACAACCATTAGCTCCTGTAGCGGTAAGTGTGTAGGTCCCCGCGGTATTTACGTTTAATGTATTTGAAGTACCCAGGATTGTGGCTCCGTTGGCCCAACTATAACTTACGCCACCACTTGCTGTAAGGGTTATGCTTGTGGTATTGCAATTGAGCGTATTGTTGGCCACACTACTACTGATGCCAGCAACCGGCGGGGTGATATTTTGAGTGATATTAATGATTTCTGTATCAATACAGCCATTTGCGCCAGTTGTTGAAAGCGTGTAGGTGCCAGGGTTTGTAATTGAAATCGTACTCGTGCTTGCAAAATTACTCGTGCCGTTTGACCACGCAAAAGTAGTGCCACCCGAACCAGTCAAACTGATACTTGTAGTACTGCAAGTAAGCACATTGGTACTTGTGTTGTTGGTAATTACGGCAACGGGAGCGGTTACATCTTGTGTAATGACTATACTCGTTGTATTTGTACAGCCATTTTGATCAAGAATACCGACCGTATACGTGCCGGGTGTAGTGACATTAATGGATGCACCAGTTGAAATAGGAATAACACCATTAGCCCAAGCAAAACTTCCTGCACCAACCGCATTTAATGAAATACTGGTTTGGGTACAATTTAAAATGGTAGATCCTGCCGCATTGATGATACTTAAGGTTGGCAAGGCATTTACCGCAACTGTTAAAGTAGTTGGCAATGCACAAAGCCCAATGTTAGGTGTAAAGGTGTAGGTTGTGGTTTGTAAATTATTCGGTGAGGGAGACCATGTTCCATTGATGCCGTTTGTCGAAGAGGTCGGGAGTGTAGGAAAGGTGCTTCCTGCGCAAATAGCAGCAACTGGCGAAAAAGTTGGCGTTACGTTGGCATTGACAACGATTTCACCATTGACGTTTGAGGTGCCGTTCCAAAATCCACCTCCAGTTGTGCTATAGCCACCATAAACTGTACAGCCGTTGTAGGTATAACTGAACGCATAATAGTAGGTTCCTGGACTTAAATTAGTCAGCGTACCCATGTATTCGTCATTATTTGGGTTTCCGCTTGCTAATGTATTGAAGCTTGCTGTTGTCCAGGCACTTGCCGGCCAGGTAGATGGATTCGTATTGGTAGTGCTTAAGCCATATTGCACTGTAATACCAGCACCTTGACCCACAGCTTCTGTAAGGCCGGTTTCAAAAACTTGACCGTAGATAGATACACTTTGACCTTCGCAAATATTGCTAGTTCCGGGCCATTGCGTATTTGCCCAGTCGATGCCGTTTATTTGTGTAGCCGTAATAGAGGTGTTAGCACTACAAGCGCCAAGTGTATACTGAACGTTGTAGGTAGTAGTAGCCGCTGGACTTACTGTAATAGAATTTGTTGTTTGCCCACCAGGAGTCCATAAGAAGGCACCATTGGCAGGGGTAGCGGTTGCACTAAGCGTGACAGTTGAACCAGGACAAAATGATTGTGCTGTACTAGAAATGGTAGGTGTAGGGTTGACAGTTACCACCACTTGATCTTGACTTGTACAGCTTCCTTGTGTTGCTGTTAAGGTGTAGGTTGTAGTCGTTGTAGGACTAGCAATAGGGTTTAAAACATTATTTGCACTTAAGGTTGCTGCTGGAGTCCAGGAAAAAGTAAGCGGTGCTGTGCTCCCTGAACCGCTGCCAATTGAGGCAAGGCCTGCCAATTGTACAGAGCTTCCGGCACATAAAACTTGATCATTGCCGGCATTTACAATCGGGTTGGTACAAGAGGTTGTAGGACAGGTAGTAGAGTAAGACACAGTAGCCGGTCCATAAAGTGGATTGCAAAAGAACTGTGAAAGTTGAATGCTGTAAGGGCCGCTTGTATTGCACAACCAAATAGCATTGGTTTGTAAAAATCCGCATTGGTCGTCCCAACCTTGAACAAGTGCACCCGCGGCATTATAAATTCTTAGATAAGTATCTACGCTACTTAGTCCACAAGTTGCAAAAGTGTAGGTACAACCAGCCGTAGCAGTAAAGGTGAATACTGGAGCGGTGCCAGCAGGAAAGGTAGCTGTAAATTGAGTTGTGGTGGTCGGCGTGATGGCCGTTGTACTAGTTGGGGGTGTGCAGTATTGTGCACTTAAGTTTTGACTCAAGAGCAAAATAAAAACAACAAACGCTAAGCAATAACGCATGATCAGAATGTAGTACTGGTTTAGTGGTGCTAAAGATAGCAAATCAAGAACGGAAATTCTAGTGCAGGGTTGCCTTTAATTCAAAAAAAAGGCTTCCGAAGAAGCCTTAATTTTAATATTCAAATGTTTCCATGAACTTGGTGGTAAAATTCCCGGCGTTGAAGTCCGGATTTTCCATGAGTTTTTGATGGAATGGAATGGTTGTTTTAACGCCTCCAATAACGTATTCACTGAGGGCTCTTTTCATTTTAAGAATCGCTTCTTCTCGGGTTTGAGCAACCACAATCAGTTTGGAAATCATGGAGTCGTAATGCGGCGGAATGGAGTAGCCTGCGTATACATGTGCATCAATGCGAACACCGTGTCCACCTGGGCAATGGTAATCTGTGATTTTTCCTGGGCTTGGACGAAAGTCAGCATAAGGATCCTCAGCATTGATTCGACATTGAATGGCGTGCATGGTCGGGTAGTAATTTTTTCCCGAAATTTTTTCACCTGCTGCAATTTTAATTTGCTCTTTGATGAGGTCGAAGTTGATGACTTCTTCGGTAATGGTGTGTTCTACCTGAATACGCGTATTCATTTCCATAAAATAGAAGTCGCGGTTTTTGTCTACCAAGAACTCGACTGTTCCTACGCCTTCGTATTTAACGGCTTTGGCTGCTTTAATGGCAGCTTCACCCATACGCTCGCGCAGTTCGTCAGTCATGAAAGGTGACGGCGTTTCTTCTACCAATTTTTGATGGCGACGCTGAATAGAGCAATCGCGTTCTGAAAGATGGCAGGCATTTCCGTATTGGTCACCAGCAATTTGGATTTCAATATGTCGTGGTTCCTCAATGAATTTCTCCATGTAGATACCGTCATTACCGAAAGCAGCTCCTGCTTCTTGACGAGCAGAATCCCAAGCGGCTTCCATATCTTCATCTTTCCAGACAATACGCATCCCTTTTCCTCCACCACCTGCGGTAGCTTTGAGGATGACTGGGTACTTGATTTTTTCTGCCGTAACAAAAGCGTCATCGAGGTCTTTGAGCAAGCCTTTTGAACCAGGAATACATGGTACTCCGGCAGCAATCATGGTTGCTTTTGCTGTAGCTTTATCACCCATACCAGCGATTTGCTCTGGTAAAGCACCGATAAACTTAATGCCGTGTTCTTGGCAAACCTTTGAAAACTTTTCGTTTTCTGAAAGGAAACCATAACCTGGGTGAATGGCATCGGCGTTAGTAATTTCTGCTGCTGCAATGATATTTGGAATGCTAAGGTAAGACTGTGAACTTACAGGCGGACCAATACAAACGGCTTCATCGGCAAAGCGAACAGGAAGGCTGTCTTTGTCAGCGGTAGAATAAACTGCCACTGTTTTGATGCCCATTTCTTTGCAAGTACGAATTACGCGCAACGCGATTTCACCGCGGTTGGCGATCAAAATTTTCTTAAACATAGTGCTGTTTTTAAGCTGGATCAACCAAGAATAATGGTTGGTCGTAATCTACAGGACTTGCGTTGTCCACGAGTACTTTAACAATTTTACCAGAAACTTCTGACTCAATTTCATTGAAAGTTTTCATGGCCTCAATGATACAAAGTTTCATGCCCGGCTGAATGCTATCGCCTACATTAACAAAAGCATCCTTGTCTGGACCTGGCGTTCTGTAGAAAGTACCAATCATTGGTGATTTAACAGTGATGTATTTGCTGTCATCTGAAGCGGCAACTGGTGCAGCATCAGCTGTATTACTTGGTGCAGCAACTGGAGCAGCAGCGATTGGCGCTGGAGCAGCCATAACAGGTGCAGCTTGAACTAATACTTGTTCAGATTGGCTTCCTTTAATTGAAATGCGAAAACCTTCTCTTTCAATTTCTACTTTACCGAGACCTGATTTCGATACTAATTTGATGAGGTCTTTGATCTCTTCTAGATTCATGACTATATTTTTTTCAAAGTTAAATTAATTATGAATTGTAGGCCCATTTCAAATAAATAGCACCCCAAGTAAATCCGCCACCAAAGGCAGAAAGCACTAATATATCTCCTTTTTTAAGTTGTTTTTCGTAATCCCACAAGCAAAGTGGCAGCGTTCCGGCAGTTGTATTGCCGTACTTCTGAATATTGATCATGACCTTTTCTTTGGTCAGACCCATGCGGTTTGCTGTTGCATCAATAATGCGGAGGTTTGCTTGGTGTGGTACCAACCAACTTACGTCGTCACTGGTAAGGTTATTGCGCTCCATGATTTCAGCTGAAACATCGGCCATGTTGGTCACGGCAAATTTGAATACTGCTTGACCCTCTTGCTTCACGTAATGCAAACGGTTTTCAACTGTTTCAATAGATGCAGGTTGTGCTGAACCACCGGCAGGTTGTTGTAAATATTGTTTACCAGAACCATCGCTTCTAAGGATGAAGTCGAGAACTCCATTTCCTTCTTCGTTTGGCTCAAGTAAAACAGCACCTGCGCCATCTCCAAAAATGACACAAGTGGTGCGATCTTGATAATCAATGATTGACGTCATTTTATCAACACCGATGACAATTACTTTTTTGTGTTTTCCGGTCTCAATAAATTGAGCACCTGTAGAAAGTGCATATAGAAAACCTGAACAAGCAGCGTTTACGTCATAACTCCAGGCATTTTTCATGCCTACTTTGTCACAAACAATGTTTGCCGTGCTTGGGAAAGGATGGTCAGGGGTAACGGTACCAACAATGACAAGTTCGATGTCAAGTGGGTCAATACCTTTTTTCTCGAGGAGGGTTTTTACAGCTGCTGCAGCCATATCAGAACTGGCACCATCTTTCATGATACGACGCTCTTTGATTCCTGTGCGAGATGTGATCCATTCGTCAGAGGTATCTACAAGTTTAGCGAGGTCTTCGTTAGATAAGATGTGTTCAGGAACGTATCCTTGAACTGCGGTAATGGCAGCGGTAATTTTGCCCATGGTTAGTTAAATGCTTCGTTAATTTTTACAGCAAGATCAGATACAACGACCTCGTGTGCGTGCAGCAACATATTTTTGACTGCAATATCATTTGAAATTCCGTGTCCAATAATTGCGTTTCCTTTGACTCCTAAAACAGGTGTTCCGCCGTAATTCTCGTAATTAAAACGGTCGAAATATTCGTCTTTAATGCCGCGTTTTTTCATGAGGGTAAAAATACCTTCCGCTTCTTTCAGCACAATATTTCCGGTAAATCCGTCACAGACAATGACATCTGCAACGCCTGTAAAAATATCACGACCTTCAATGTTTCCAATGAAATTGATTTCATCAGTTTCAGAAAGCAACTTATAGGCAGCAATAGAAAGCAGATTCCCTTTGGAATCTTCTTCACCAATATTTAATAGGGCAATTTTTGGATTCGGGATGTTTAATACTGTTTCGGCATAAACCGAACCCAATACTGCAAATTGATACAGTACATCAGATTTGCAATCGGCGTTTGAACCGACATCAAGCAGCACTGACTTGCCATCGTTAATTGTTGGCAAGGTTGAGGTGATGCAGGGTCTAATTACACCCGGAATGGTATTGAGTTTGTACATCGATCCGACCAGCATAGCACCTGTATTACCATTACTTGCAAAAACGTCTAATAGACCTTTAGCAAGCATATCAAAACCAACCGCGATGGAGCTATTTGGTTTTTTCGGTAAAGCACGTGTGGGGTGATCATGGTAAGTAATGACCTCTGGTGCATGTACAATTTCGAAAAGCTCTGGAGATTTTCCTCTGGCAGCAAGTTCTTTTTGAATAACAAGTTCGTCACCAAGCAATACAATAGTGACATCATTAGCCAATTCTTCTCTGGCTAATAATGCACCATCAATTGTCGCTTGCGGAGCGAAATCGCCACCGGAGACATCAAGCCCAATCTTCATGGGAGAAAATTAGAACTTATTGTACCTCCTCGATGGAGTCTGTAGCTTTTTCAGCTACAACTTTCCCTCTGTAGTAGAGCTTTCCTTCATGCCAGTGCGCATGATGAAAAAGGTGCGGCTGACCTGTTGTTGGGCATGTTGCTACTTGATTCGCAGTAGCTTTCTTGTGCGTTCTACGTTTGTCACGACGTGTGGTCGATATTCTTCGTTTAGGATGCGCCATTTTTCTTTAATTTATAGCTATTTAATTTAAATTCTTTAATGCGGACCACCTTGGGTCTATGTCGTCGTCGTCGTCTTTTTTGTTTGGATCTGGTGCTACTTGCTGATATTTAGCAATTAGGGCAACCATCTCTTCGTTGCAATCTTCTTCATCATGGACCATTCTTGAGGGCAAGGACAGTGTGATGAGCTCATAGATAGGCTGAGTGAGGTCTATTTGATAGCTCTCGGGTGCGATAACGATTAAGTTTTCATCTTCGGACTCTTCGTGTCCAAAGGTGTAATAGATAGTGAACTCACCATCTATTTCTTGGTTAATCGGTTCGCCACAGCGGTCACAGTCTGAAAAAATGAAACCGTCAATACCGATATTGGCAATGAGCATAGTTTCCTTTTTTTCTAACTCTAGATAGGCAATTAAACGGCCATCTTCTATGAGTGAGTAAGGCAAAGATTCAAAGAACGACTTGTCAATGTCAAATTCAAATTCGTGAATCCCGAGCTTGAGGCCGACAAACGGTATGGCGTAGGGATTATTCATATTGAAAGTTTCACTAACAAAAACGAAGGGCAAAATTAAGGAATTAATTTGGATTTTTAAAATCCGAAAAGACACTTAGGTGTAATCTTCAATTAATCTTGGTCTTTTCGCCCTTTTTCTTCTTTAGAAAATGCTAATGGATTGGCTGTAATCTCTTTGTAAATTTTGCGATTTCGGTAGGCATCAACGGCTAAGTAAATAGCGCTGCGCATGCTTTGTTCGTCGGCGAGTTGTTTGCCAGCGATGTCAAAGGCGGTGCCGTGATCAGGGCTTGTTCTGACGATTGGTAAACTTGCTGTAAAATTGACACCATCTTCGAAGCAGAGTGCTTTAAATGCTGCAAGACCTTGATCGTGATACATAGCCAAAACGCCATCAAACTGCTGCCTAGATTTAGAGCCAAAAAATCCGTCAGCTGGGTAAGGTCCAAAGGCCAAAACCCCATTCTGACGTGCTTGTTGAATGGCAGGAGTAATGATGTGTTGTTCTTCTTCGCCAATTTTGCCGTTTTCGCCGGCATGTGGATTGAGTCCAAAAACTGCAATTCTTGGCTTGACAATACCAAAGTCTTTCTTCAAGCTTTGTTCGAATGCTTCGATTTTCTGAACGATGAGTTCTTTATTGAGTTTACTTGAAATATCTTTAATCGGGATATGAGTAGTGACCAACGCAACGCGCAGCGATCCTGAAACCAAAACCATCAGCGCTTCTTTGGCGCCAGACATTTCTGCTAAATATTCGGTGTGTCCTACAAATTCAAAACCTGCTTTTGCTACGTTTTCTTTAGAAAAAGGCGCTGTAACAATGACATCAATTTTACCACTCGCGAGGTCTTTGGTAGCTGCCTCTAATGAAAGTAACGCATATTTGCCTCCGTTGGCATTGGATTGCCCAGGCTCTATTTCAATTTCATCTTGCCAAACATTGACAACATTGATTTTTTTAGCAGATACTTCATCTGCAGATTTACAAGTTTGGTAATTGAAATCTTGGAGGTTGAGGTGTTTTTTATAAAAAGAAACAACCTTGTTCGAGCCATAAATCACCGGTATAATATCGGTTAATATGCGGTTGTCTTTGAGTGCTTTGATCAAGACCTCAGGGCCGATGCCATTGATGTCACCAACAGTAAGACCAACTTTGATCAAGGGCTTTTGAGACTGCTCCTTTTCTTTATTTGCGATTTGAGGATCTTTATCCATTAGTTGTGTAGACTTTTAAGAAAATGATAGAGTAAGCGCACACCTGCTCCGGTACCGCCGTCTCCTTTATAGTTTTCAGGGGCATCTAGCCAAGCTGGGCCAGCAATATCCATGTGAATATAAGGTGCTTTTACAAAATGCTCTAAAAATTTACCTGCTGAAATCATGCCTGCATTTGGTCCGCCGATATTTTTCATGTCGGCAATTTTAGATTTCATGTGTTTTTTGTAGTCGTCCCAGAAAGGGAAGCGAACAACGCGTTCATGCACCGCAAAACCACTTTCTTCCAGTTGTTTGAAAATAGCATCTTCTGCATTACCCATAATGATGCTTGCTTCTGTTCCGATAGCACGCAAAGCTGCACCAGTAAGTGTGGCAGCATCAATGACTAGTTGCGGATTGTATTTATTAGAATAAGCCAAAGCATCAGCTAAAATCATGCGGCCTTCAGCATCTGTATTGAGAACCTCAATGGTGGTGCCATCAAACATCGTGATGACATCGCCTGGCGTATAAGCGTTTCCGCCTGGTCGGTTGTCGGTGGCTGGAATAAGTGCAATCAAATGAACTGGTAGTTTTTCTAGCGCAGCTAAATAGATGACTGCCGCCATTGTTGCTGCACCTGCCATGTCACCTTTCATGGTATCCATGCTCCCAGGTGTTGGCTTCAAACTGAGCCCTCCTGTATCGTAAACAACTCCTTTTCCAACTAGTACAATTGGCTGTTTGTTTTTTGCATTTTTTGGTTTGTATTCGGCAACGGTAAATGTAGGCGGGTCTATTGAACCTTTATTAACCGCGAGTAAGCCACCCATTTTGAGGGTTTCAATTTGAGTTTCTTCAAGGACTTGAACTTGAAAACCTGCTTCTTCACCTAAGTCCACAACCGCTTGCGCAAGTTGCTCGGCATTTAGATGAGACACCGGCGTGTTGACTAAATCACGGGTTTTGTGAACCGCTTTAGCAATGTGCTGCAATTCTTGAATGCGTGCTTTGTCAAATGATTTTGGCACGATAACTTCGGCAAAAACACCTGCCTTTGGTTTACTAAAATGCTGTAAAAAACGGTAATTAGCCAAGAGCAGACCCTCTAAAAAAGCATAGAGGTCTGTGTTGTCGCCATTTTCAATTTTCAGACAAACAACGTCGTCATGCAAGTATTTCTCGACTTTGTCGGCGAGAATGCGCAGCGCCTCGGCTTCTTGACCTGCTTTGATTTCGAATTCAAAATGCGTTTTGGTTTTAGTGTAGTCAAAGTCTTTGACTTCTGGCTGGTTAGGCACAAAACGCAAAACTGAAGGCTGCTTATCTTTAGATTGGTAGTTGATTGAGAGCATTGATCTTTTTTTACAAAGTTAACAAGAAAGCGACTGCTATTTCGTTAAATCTTCCCGATGTTGTTCAAGAAATTTATCGATCAAGCGGGGTAAGGGCAAACTGGAAATTTCTTCGAAATGATAATAGTTGAGTCCCTTCGTTTTTGCGTCAAAAGGAGCGCGGATAAAAAATGCTTTTATCCTTTGATGCGTCAAAACATGCTTAAATGGAGCAGAGCGCCAAGCCTTATCAAAACGATCCAAATAAGCCATTTGTGCTTCTTCAGTATCCAACTCAACAAGTGGGAATTCATATAAACCTTCCCAAATATCTCCAGCGCCTCGTCGTTCAAATGCGAGACGGCCCTCTAGATCCTGTTCAACATGATACACAAAAAAACGCGGCCTTACTTTCAATTTTTTTTCCTTGACGGGCAAAACCTGAACTTTTCCCTCTGAAAAAGCAGCACAAGAGGCATTCAGCGGGCAAACCTCACAATTTGGCGAAACAGGCTTGCATTGCAACGCTCCAAATTCCATGATGGCTTGGTTGTGTTGAGCCGCATGTTTGGGGTCCAACATTTCCTCGGCAATTTTTTCAAAAGCCTTTTTTCCTGGAGTGGAGTTGATGGCTAAATCAATCCCAAAATATCTACTAAGCACTCTGTAAACATTGCCATCTACAACGGCATGTGGTAAATCAAAAGCAAAAGATGCAATGGCTGCTGCAGTATATGGCCCAATTCCTTTTAGCTGCAGCAGGCCCTGATAACTTTCTGGGAATTTCCCCTGATAAGCTTGGCTGATAATTTGAGCCGTTTTATGCAGATTTCTCCCGCGGCTATAGTAACCAAGACCCTGCCAAAGACTCAAAACTTCTTGTTCGCTAGCATTCGCTAAAGCATGAATATCAGGAAAGGCCGCAACGAATTTATGGTAATAAGGCAAGCCCTGATCGACCCGAGTTTGTTGTAAAATTACCTCGCTAAGCCATATTTGATAGGGATCTTTGGTATGTCTCCAAGGCAAGTTACGCTGGTGATTTTCATACCATTCGATCAAGATCTGACTAAGTGCGTGCATAATATTTCAGAAAAATTCGTGGAAAATTACGCATATAATGTTTCTGTGAAGTATTTTTGCGCCGCTATTAATCACCTAATCAATTAACCAAAGAGATATGACAAAAGCGGATATCGTTGCAAATATTGCAGAAGAAACCGGATTGGAAAGAGCAGAGGCACTCCGTGCAGTAGAGGCTTTTATGAACAACATTAAAGCTTCTATGGCTGACGGAAAAAATGTGTACTTACGTGGGTTTGGAAGTTTCGTAGTGAAAGAACGCGCTCAAAAAACAGGTCGCAATATCTCAAAAAACACCACGATCATCATCCCGGCGCACAACATCCCTTCCTTCAAACCTTCTAAAACTTTCGTTGACGAAGTGAAGAACAAGGTTAAGGTGAAATAAGATTTCTTTTTTACTGAAATTTGTATTACCTTTGCACTCCCTTTGCGGGGGTGCATTTTTTTTGTAACAAAGTACTAAACATATAATATACTCATTATGCCAAGCGGTAAAAAAAGAAAAAGACACAAGATGGCGACGCACAAGCGTAAAAAAAGACTTAGAAAAAATCGCCACAAGAAGAAAAAATAATTTCTTCTTTCATATGTAAACGCATAGAGAGCTCATTGATTTTTCTTTGAGCTTTCATTGTTTCATCCTGTAAATAATTTCAAGTGAATTTAGAACTCGTTGTAGACGCACGTTCAAACGGCGTCTGGATAGCATTGCTACGCGACGGGAAGTTAATTGAGTTGCACGAAGACCGCGGCAACACAGACTTCTCTGTAGGCGACATCTATTTAGGACGAGTACGACGCGTAGCAAATGGACTCAACGCTGCTTTTGTTGACGTTGGTTATGACAAAGATGCTTTTTTGCATTATCATGACCTCGGCCCCCAATACGTTTCCTTTTCAAAATATGTAAAAGACAGCGTAGCTGGAAAACAAAATGTAGCTGACCTTCAATACTTTAAGCTAGAAAAAGAAATCCCAAAAGAAGGCAAAGTATCTAATATACTTTCCTCTTCTCAAGCTATCCTGGTTCAGGTGGCAAAAGAACCGATTTCTCAAAAAGGACCTCGCTTAAGTTCTGAAGTTACCCTTGCTGGCCGTTACCTCGTACTCGTACCCTTCTCAGATAAAATTTCTGTGAGTCAAAAAATTAAAGATACTGCTGAAAAGGAGCGTCTTAAAGAACTCATGGATCGCATTAAACCAAAAAACTTTGGTGTCATTATTCGTACTGTTGCTGAAAATAAGTCAACAGCAGACCTCGAAACAGACCTTTCGAATCTTCTCGAAAAATGGCGCACTCTTCACGCAAATTTGAAAGGGGCACAACCCCCAAGACGCGTACTCGGAGAACTCAATACCACGAATTCCATTCTGCGCGATTTGCTCAATGGTAATTTTACAAATATCCATGTCAATGACGAAGCAATGGCCATCCAAATGAAGGATTACATTGCTGAAATTGCCCCGGGCCGCGAAAAAATCGTTAGAAATTACGATAACCGTGTAGCCATATTTGAGCGCTTTGGCATTAACAAGCAAATCAAAACACTTTTTGGTAAGAAGGTTCCACTTCCTAGTGGTGGCTATCTCATCATTGAGCACACTGAAGCGATGCACGTTATTGATGTCAATAGCGGAAACCGCAAAGGAGCCGATGGCCAAGAATCAAATGCTCTTGCCACAAACATTGAAGCGGCTGAAGAAGTTGCTCGTGTATTGCAACTGCGCGACATGGGTGGTATTATTTGCGTCGATTTCATCGATATGCATGACCGCGAGAACAACAAGATTCTCTATGATAAAATGAAGGAATTCATGAAGTCAGACCGTGCTAAGCACAACATGATTCCACCTTCTAAATTTGGTATCATTGAAATCACGCGTCAGCGCGTTCGCCCTGAAACCGACATTAAAACTGCCGAAACTTGCCCAACTTGTAATGGTAGCGGCGAGGTTCAAGCGAGCATTTTATTTGCTGAAGAAATCGAAACTAACCTCGATTACCTCATCAATGAAAGACGTTTAAGCGGTGTATCGCTGCTCGTTCATCCTTATCTTGAAGCCTTCTTCAAAAAAGGACTCATGAGCAGACAGCTCCGTTGGTTTTTTAAATACAAAAAATGGATTCCAGTGCGCGGCGTAACAGCTCACCACTTACTCCAATATACTTTTGTTGATAAAGAAAACAACGAAATCCCATTGTAATGACAGCGCCTCGCGCTTATGACCTCACACAAATGCTTCAGAAATCTGAGGCATTTTGTGCTTATCAGGAGCGTTGTAGCCATGAAGTGCTTGAAAAACTCAAACGCTTGGGAGCCCAAGAAGGCGAGCTCATTCAAATTATCAATTCCCTTATAGAAAATAAGTTCCTCGATGACGCCCGTTTTGCGCGTGCCTATGCCATTGGTAAATTGCGTATTAAATATTGGGGAGTGAACAAGATCAAACAAGGCTTACAACTGAAGCATATTGATCGAGAACTCATCCAGCAAGCCATTCACGAGATGTACGACACCGAAGACTATTTTGGTATTCTTCAAAGTGTAGCCCAACGCAAATGGCAAGAACTCCTTAAAGAAAAAGACCCCTGGATGCGCAAGCAAAAGCTATTTCGCTTCTTGGCATCCAGGGGTTTTAATTACGACGAATTTTCAGGACTGAAATTCGAATAGTTCGGAAGATAAATGATCTTTTAATTCGGATGAATCATGGTATTTGCACCGTTGATCCAGTTGGCAGGCCCACCTGCTTCATATCCTTTTGAACCAAGTTGTGTCAGGTTCATTTTGCCATCAGACATTTTTTCAGGCTTTACAAACCAACATGTAGGATAGCCACGTACGCCAAATTGTTGTTGTAAACCACGGTTTTGAACTTTAATAGCTTCAGTTTGTGGCTTTGAACGCGGAAAATCGAGTTCAACTAAAATGACATTTTCTTTGGCCCACTTTTCAAATTCTGGGGTTTTGAAAACTTCATTTTGTAAACGATGACACCAACCACACCAGTCTGAACCGGTAAAAAACAACATCATGGGTTTATTTTCTTTTTTTGCAATGGCAGATGCTTCGTTGATATCGGTGTACCAAGTCATTGGAGCCTTTTGAGCAAAGCTCAGTTGACCGATAATCATTAAGGTAAATAAGGCGATTGTCTTCATGAATTTTTTTTCTAAAGTTAATGATATTGTCCACATTGACAAAAACCGTGCAAAACATCATTTCGTTGTTTGAAAAAAAAATAATCCTATATTCGTTTCAAATTATAAACCATGAAACTACAACTACTACTCTCTTTTTTGGTCTTTAATGCGTTGATATATGCACAGTTACCTACTCAAACAGTACGCGGAAAAGTCTTTGACAGCGAAACAAATTACCCATTAACAGGCGCCAAATTATTGATTGAGGTTGATGGCCAAAAATACATGGCAGCAGCCACAACTGATGGCTCATTTAGTATTGTGAAAGTCCCTGTCGGAAAGCATCAATTGGTAGCGAGTGCCGCATTTTATGATTCACGCACACTCACAATTGAAGTAACTTCAGGCCGTGAATTGATTGTTCAAATTCCTTTACAAGAGAAAATATCAGAGCAAAATGCCGTTCGCGTTGTAGGAAGAAAACAAGGTGAGGTTTTAAATGAGATGGCTGTATTATCGGCGCAGCAATTCAGCGTGGAAGAAACAAATCGTTATCCAGGCTCAAGAATGGACCCAGCGCGCATGGCTTCTAATTTTGCCGGTGTTAATGGTGCTGATGATTCTCGAAATGACATCGTTGTTCGTGGTAACTCACCACTTGGCGTTATTTATCGTGTGGAGGGCATCGATATTCCGAACCCAAATCACTTTGCCATTTCTGGTACATCAGGAGGCCCAGTTTCGTTATTAAACAATAAAATCTTAGGTAATTCTGACTTCTTCATGAGTGCCTTTCCAGCTGAATACGGAAACAGTCTTTCTGGTGTTTTTGACCTTAAATTGCGAAATGGTAACAACAACCAACACGAATTCACCGGACAGTTTGGTTTGTTAGGAACAGAATTTTTGGCTGAAGGCCCACTCAGTAAAAACGGGAAATCAAGTTATCTTGTCATGGGTCGTTATTCTACCTTAACTATTTTCCAAAAGCTCAATATCAATTTAGGTACTGATGCAATTCCAAAGTACTACGACGGTGCCTTTAAATTCAATTGGATTTTAAAGAATGGCGGCCAACTTGCCTTATTTGGTATGGGAGGAAGTTCTGACATTGCCATTAAAATATCTGATTTTAAAGAATACACCGAGGATCTTTACGGGGAAGGTGACCGCGATCAATATTTTGGTACTAGCATGATCACCTCTGGCTTGAATTATAAAAAGAGCATCAATGAAAAGACTTTTATTTCTTCCACTTTAGCTTTCAGTCAAGAAAATCAAAATACGCGACATGAGTATTTAAAAGGCAGAAAGATGAATCCTACTGACTCAACTATTTCTTATGATGAGAAGTACTACATGATGGGCTATGGTTTCCAAGTACAAAAACTAAGTGGTTATACGGCTGTCAATCACAAATTCAACAAACAACATCTGATCAAAGCAGGTTTGAGTTTTGATTTAATCTCCATGGATTTTCAAGATTCTTGTTTGTACAACTTAGATAGTCTTGCCTTAGGTTTTGAAACCCGTTGGAATTATCAAGGTATGGCAGCGCTTATTCAGCCATTTGTTCAATGGAAATGGCGCGTTTCAGACAATATGGATGTCACCGCAGGAATCCACGCACAATATTTTACGCTAACCAATAGTATTAGCCCTTTCGAACCGCGTTTGGGTTGGAAATACAAAATGGATAACGGACAAGCAGTTTTTGCTGGGGGCGGTCTTCACAGTATGATTCAGCCTTACTATACTTACGCTTATAAAGTTTTACCTGGTCAAGCAATGGGTCCTAATTCAAACATGAAAATGGATTTCTCCAGAAGTGCGCACTCGGGCATTGGCTATGAGAAATCGTTTAACAAAGGGTTTAATGTTAAAACCGAGGCCTATTACCAGTACTTGTATAACATACCAGTGACAGTTGCATCTTCTTCTTTCTCGATGATCAATGTAGGTAGTGGTTTCTCTCGTTTGTTTGTAGACGAGCTTCAAAATACTGGTGATGGTTACAATTATGGATTGGAGCTTACCGTACAGAAATATTTTGACAAAACCTTCTTCTTTTTATTCTCTGGAACCGTTTATAATTCTCAATACAGAGGAAGCGACATGGTTTGGCGCAATACGTCATACAACGGAAATTATGTTGTGAATTTATTAGGTGGTAAAGAATTTAAAGTGGGCGAGCGCAGCATCATAGGAATTGGCGGTAAGGTTACTGCAGCTGGTGGTAAGCGCTATGGTTTAGTTGATGTTCAGACATCTACTGATATGAAAGAAATCATCTTCCAAGATTCTATGTTTAATGACTTACAATTCCGCGATTATTTTCGTGCGGATCTTAAAATCTCATGGCGTAAAAATGCCGATCGTGTAACACACGAGTTCGGTTTGGATTTGGTAAATATCCTTGGTACCAGAAACTTATTGACCTTGGCTTATCGTCCACCACTTACCCCTGCTGATTTTACTGCGCAACAAAACGGAACTTTCTTGCCATACTCTGAAAAAACTCAGTTGGGCTTCTTCCCGATTTTCTATTATAAAATCGACTTCAAAGCTGCAAAAAGATAGGCTGCACAACGCAAATTCCTTTTAACTTTGCATTTCAATTGAAGCGCAATGAAAGGAATCTTAAGTTACCAATTAGTAGACCCTCAACTACCAAATTCAGAGGAGGGTTGGTTTATTGAAAATGAGCACGGAGCTTATAAAATAAACGACATTTCTATTAAAAAAATAGTGAGTGGACGCTATGCGGTATCTGAAGGATCTGAAGTTTTGTTTGAGCTAGAGCCTAATTGCAAAGTGAGTGATCAAACAACGGTCAAGCATGCTGTTGTTGCCAAGTTGCATTTAGAAGAAGAAAACCCGACTAAAATCTTTTTAATTGATATCGACGGCACCATCTGTGACGACATCAAAAACGAAGAGAGTCATTTGTATCCTGGCGCCAAATTATTCCCAAATGCTTTGGAAGTCATTAACAAATGGTATAATGAAGGGCACATCATCACCTTTTTTACAGCCCGTGAAGCCAAAGACCGCGAGGTTACTGAACTTTGGTTGAAAGAAAATGGTTTCAACTACCATGGCTTGGTAATGGATAAACCGCGTATCAAAGACGGCCAAGAATACGTCTGGATTGACAACCGTAAAGTACGTGCCGTTACTTATATGGGCACGTGGTCTGAACTTACCGAAGTCGATGCAAAAATTAAGGTTTTTGCTTAAGCCTCTTTTCTTTTGAAAGCCAAAGAGCTTGCATTACTCCTAGACAAACAAGCTTACTCCGAGAGTAGCAGTATATTGCATTTTTATACACAGGAAAAAGGCTACCAAACCTTTATTTTTAAAGGTGGTCTTAAAAAGAAAAAAGCGCTCAATCAGTTAGGGCTTTACGAACTCACGTATTTCAAAAGACCAGAATCTGATCTCGGCATCATCAATCAACTCGATTTTGCGTGGTCTGCATTTCAGATGTATCAGCATCCACAGAAGGTTTTATTGGTATTTTTTGTGGCTGACATTCTCAAACAAACGCTGCGCCATCAAGGCCCAGACCCCACATTATTCGAATTTTTAAGCACACAAATTATTGGCTTAGAAACCAATAACAATGACAAATATTTCCCAACCTCATTTCTAGCTCAGTACTTAATGATCATGGGCTATGCGCCGTTACTTGAAAACGAGCAGCCGAATCACTTTGATTTAAAAAGAGGCGTATTTGATGCGGCGCAATTAGAATCTATTGACTGCATCGATGATCCGGGTTTGGTTGCTTTTTTAAAAGCCCAATTTTGGCCTACTACTGAGCCGCAATTTCAGAAAGAACACTTAAAAGTTGGTTTACAAATTTTAGTCAGGTACGCAGGCATGCACATTCCGGGGTTTCATCTAGATAAAACCTTAGAAATTCTTCACGAAACGCTTTATAGTTAGCGTTTTCTTGCGAAAAAGTCTTTGAGTAATTGGCTGCATTCAGCCTCCATAATGCCGTTTTCAACTAAAGTTGCCGGATGATACAGTTGTGCACCTGTGGCGCTGGCCCCTCGTTTTGAATCGCGGGCGGCAAAAACTATTTTATCTATCTGAGACCAATACAAAGCGCCAGCACACATACAGCATGGTTCGAGCGTTACGTACAACGTGCATTCTTTGAGGTACTTCGCACCGAGATATTGAGCAGCCGCCGTAATAGCTTGAATTTCTGCGTGTGCTGTAACATCGGTCAGTTGTTCCGTTAGGTTATGCCCGCGGGCAATAATTTGATTTTTACAGACAATAACAGCACCTACAGGAACTTCATCGGCATCAAATGCCTTTTGCGCTTCCAAATAGGCTTGTTTCATAAAATATTCATCGTTGAACGGACTCAGCATGGCACAAGATTACAAACTTTCTAGTAATTTTCCGACATGAATTTAATGGACCTCTTTTTATTTGCACCACTCATTTATGGGGCCTATAAAGGTTACAAACGCGGGCTGATCATGTCCTTGTTTATGTTGTTGGCAATTGTAGTGGGCTTATATGCTGCATTTCAACTCAATGATGTTTGCGTAGATTTCGGCGTAAAAACACTCAAATGGGAGAAAACAACATTAGTTCCACTTTGCTTTGTTGTCTTGTTTTTAGGCATTGGTGCTGGTGTATATTTTGGTGGCAAACTTTTAGAAACAGCCCTCAAAGTGGTCAAATTATCTATACTGAACAACCTAGCGGGTGCTTTACTCGGGATTTTACAATGGATATTTTTAATCGCTACGCTTTTATTGTTTGTCCTTTCTTTAGACAGAAAGCAGTCACTCATTTCGGCGCAAAAAAGAAAAGAATCCTTAGCGATTCCGTTTTACACAAAGTTTTTACAGCTGGGTTTGCCAAGAGCGTCTGAAGCTTACTTATTCAAATCTTATCTAGAACAAGTCCCTGCATTCACAGATTCAAGCACCATTTTCGAACATGAAAACAATTAGTTTCTTCTTCTTTTTGACATTAACTCAGGTTGTGAATGCCCAAACTGCCTTTAACGCTGCGCCCAAGTCTAACAGCTTTGATTTGCTTCAAGACCGTAAGGAAAAGACCATAAAGTCAGGCACTTATTTTGGTTTACAAAGTGGGCGTTTTTATGTTTTAGAGTACGGTTGGGAGCGCCAACGCAAAGTCAAACAGGGTTTTTTAAATCATAACACAACTGCTTTGCATCATGGTTTGAATGTTACGTATGATTTTTCCAAGCTGAATCCTGTTATCGGCTATGATCTAGGTTTTTGGCGTCGTACCGGAAATTTTGACCTCACTTATGGTCTCAATGCAGCCATCCGAACCGACTTGCGTCAGGTAAGGCTTGGTGTATGCCCTACCGTGGGTATCAAAGTGTGGCAATTACATGTTCAAACAGGGATGTATTTGTTAGCGCCGTTTTATGCCCTTAACGACAACACGTTCAATTCTAATACTTTCTTCATTTCTGCCCGTTTTTTACTTGTTCAGGATAAAAAGGAACGGCCAGCAAGCCCACCCAAAGGCGCTTAATTTTTTTAAACGGGTAGATTTCAGTAAATTTCGTTGAATTTTATTGAAATGAAAAAACTCTATACACTGCTATTCGGCTTCATGTTGAGTGCATTTGCATGGGCTCAAGCTCCGGTAGTCAGTATCACAGCAAGTAGCACTCAAGTTTGCTCAGGTAGTACACTCACGCTTACCGCAAACTCCAATATTCCAGGATCAACTTTTTTGTGGTCAACCGGCGCCACTTCTAGTGCCATTTTTGTGAGCCCCAATTCCAACATAACATATTCTTGTATTGTGACTGCAAACGGACTATCGAGTTCGGCAAGTCAGTCCATTTCGGTACTTGCAAACCCAACAGCCAATGCGGGTACCGACTTCACAAAAACATGTGTGAGCAATGCCAACGGTGCTTTTATCGGCATGACAGCCCAACCTGGTGTTACCTACAGTTGGACACCAAGTGCTGGCCTAAGTTCAGGCACTGCTGCCAACCCAACCG
>JACCDV010200234.1_pt1 | contig 40546 bp, 37 predicted proteins | sample 7446131 | NCBI WGS metagenome assembly JACCDV01 (sample SAMN15323448, study PRJNA562643) | freshwater metagenome | isolation source: river surface water | place: USA:Blue River Watershed | collected 2017-08-17
AAAGAAGGTAAACGATCATTACTCCTAGAGATACAAGCTTTAGTTCTTGGTTCAGAATACTCCAACCCACGCCGCGTGGCTAATGGTATAGAGCTAGCGCGTCTGCAACAGATACTAGCTATACTCGAGAAACGTCTCTCTCTAAGCCTGACTAAGACAGATGTTTACTGCAATGTAGCTGGCGGTATGTCTATTCGCGAGCCGGCTGCGGATCTGGCTATCGCACTTGCCATTATTACTAGCGCTAATGATCAGCTTGCCGCGAGATTTCAAGATACCGTTGCTTTAGGCGAACTTGGACTTACTGGTGAGCTGCGTTCTATCTCTAATCTTGAAGCGAGAGTGCGCGAGGCTGCTAAGTTAGGTTTTAAGCGAGTTCTTTGTCCGGTGCAGGATAAGGGGGAGCTGGGTAAATATGCCGCGAAGTATAAAATCGCAGTTGATCCAATAAGAAATATAGCTGAAATTTTGCACTCGTGACCTATAGCTTTTCTACACAGAAGGCTTTTTCGGATGGTAAATACGCCCAAAGCAAACCGGGTTCCCAAGCAGGTTGCAATTCTGCTGAGATCTTATAGATATATAGATTTTTGATAATTTCAAGGGCGCGATGATTACCCATACTGCGCGGGTCATTAGCTAGCCTAGTTTTAAGGCTGAGAGCGTCTTTTTTGCTGTTAGAAATAGCAGGTCCCGGTTTAGATCCTGAGCTGCGACAAAGTATAGCGATGCTGCCATCGTCACGCGGCGAACCTAAGACAAATACGGTATCTTGCTCTTTTTGAGCACTAAACATCAGGGACTATTCTAGCTTAAAACCCCTAGTTTATGGGGCTTAACCAACCCTTAACCCTAAGAGGGTCTTTTATATATATGGTGGATACTACCAATCTCGATCCGCGAGCGGCAGCGACGGTTACCCCCGATAAAGCGCGTAGTGGCGTACAAGAGGCGGCCACGGAGATTTTAGGTATATTAAAAAATATTACAACTACCCAAGGTGATGTTGAGGCTATTCAACTTGATCTTATTAACGAAGATGGGACTACTGATACTGATTATCGTGGTGAAGCTTTTGGTACTCAGAGCTTAGTTCTTAATGACTTGTTTGACATTAAGCAAAAAATCTATATGCAAACAGACGCCTCGCGTCTAGCAGAGCTTGGTAGTTTAAGTAGCAGAGTCTTCCAGAAAAAATATGCCATAGTTGCTCGTTTAATGGCAGAAGATTTAGCCAGAGGCAGAGTCTCTAAAGAACGATATATAGAAATGCAGAATGCCATGATTAATGGCGGTTCAGCTTTTGATGCGATTTTGGCTGATTATAAAGAGCAAAAAGTTGCAGGCAAGAGTAGATTGCAAGGATTTGATAATCTGGTTGGGATATTTAACGAAGTGGTAACTTTTCATCAACAAGATGGAAGTGGTGGAGCACCAATAGAATTTACTGACACAATTGAGCATAAGTTTAATAGTGACGTGACCGCTCCAGGTGGTGATTTTAGCCTTTCAACAACAAGTAGAATGCAGGTCTATACCAGTGCTTTAGAAGCACCGAATAGTCTTATTGACCAACTACAATCAAAGAAAATCAGTGTAGCTGAATTTTTAGATCAACAAAGATTAATGGTTGATACTTTGCTGAATAGTACTCGCTTGAAGAGCGTAGATTCCTATATTACTGATCATAAATCAGCTATAGAGGCTTTGTTAAGTGGAACAGCTTTTGATGGGATTAATCTTAATCCAGTAGGTCAGTCATGGATTGAGCTAAAGGCTAACATTGATCAACTGGTGGCTAATTTATTAAACTTTGCTTTTAATGATGTGGATCCAAGTTTAAATTTGAGTAAGAATGCCAATAATACGACTTTTGCTTCAGGAGTCAATGGTGTTAGTTTGCAGCAAATCGCTGCTAATTTTGAATATGTTGAGATTGATGACGGAGATGATGACTATGGTTTAAAGACTAATATCGATACTGCCGATCGAATCCTAAATGGAATAGTTTTTAAATCAGATACTGCTGGTTTATCAAGCATGGAAAAAGTAATGAATTATATTTTTTCACTTGCTGCTGTCACAGACCCTACACTTCTTAGTTCGGCTGAAACTAAACTGAAAAACCTTGGTCAATTATCCGAGTCACAATTAGCTTTGTTTATTAAGCCAGAACGCTTTGTTGAGGGAGGATATCTCCTTAGTAAAGACAAACAAATAGAGTTTAATACAGTTATTAATGATTTTGCTGGCGATAATATTCAGGAGATTACTGGATTATCTCAGGGACAATATTATTATCAAACTAACACGGTAGGAACAGTTTCTTTTACTTACCCTGCTGCTAATGGCGATAAGGTTGTGAGATACCAAGGACTTAATTTTGCTGTTCCTGAGAGTGTTTTGAATACGATAATTGGAATTGGTTCTAAAGACTATACAGAGTGTGATGCTACAGAAATTAAAGCGCTGCAAGATTTTGCTGTGGAGTACAACCGAGCCGGCATAGTAGAAAAACAAATACAGAATAATGTAGCAGTAGTGCTTGAAGACAATCGCACCATGACTGATGTAATTAATGGTGATAAAAGACTTGAAGGTATAGATTACAGTAGCCTTTCACAAACTGAGAAGTTATTTGCTGGTACTAATGGTAAGGTGCATTCAGTAGAAGATATTACTAAAGCTAAATTAGATCTTGCTGAAAACGAATATATTCCAGAATTGGCTATTGATGGTAGCTTACAGCGCAATAGTGGCTTTGAACTCCTTAGAGATATTAATGGTTTTGAGGTCTCAGAGTATGGCATCACTTATACTACAACTGCTGGCGTAACTACTGCCATAGCTGCTAACGGGCGTATCATAGATCCTTCTACTTATAGTCTTGATACTAATAATAAAGTTGTCAAGAAAAAGAAAATCGATGCTGAAGGTAATGATATTCCGTTTCCTTTGATTAACAGTAAAGGTGAAGTGGTTAGAGCAGAAGATCTTAAAAGGAATTCTAAGGGCGAATTAGTTATTCCTATTCAAGACTCTTTGGGTAGCAAAATTCAACTTTTAACGGATGGTGGGCAACCAGTATTTAAGCTTAAGGTTAATACTCAAGAGGCTAAGCAAAATATGGTCTCTAACCCCGTTACCCAAGCTAAAGAAGTAATTAATTCTCCAATACTTACTAAAGGTAAATTAGTAGCACCAGAGTTTGTAGATATTATTTCAGATCTTAGTGGTAGTTATTTTATGGCTGGCACCAGAAGAGTAGAAGTTGATTTTAGTACTAAGGAGATTATTAGTATAGATGACCTAAATGTCTCAGACATGGATATAACCGCTTTAATTAGGGCTGGCAAAGAAGAATTAGCTTTGCATTACAATGCTGATGGTAAATTAGTAGCCCCTGATGAAGCGACTATTAGTCACGAGGTTTTAAATTTTGGTGAATACCAAGGTTTAGACAGAGATGTTTTTTATTTTGGTGATAGCAACAATCGTAAAATGGCAATTATGAGCGAGAGAGGTCCTTATATTGAATCTTTCGTTTCTGTAGACGCTAAAGGTCGCCAGCAGAGTTGGAGCCCAGAGTTGGTTCACGTTGTAAGAAATACTAACGGTGAAGCGATACCGCTTATTGATCCAGAATCTAAAACAGCCTTAGTGCAACTACAAATGAAACGTAGTAATCAAGCCAAGATGCTTTATGCTATTGAGGATTTTACAGCTAGTAAACAGAATTCTGAAATTATTGGAGCAAAACTTCCAGAGCCGCGTAGTGATGGTACTTTACCAAATGGACCAACTGCTCCACCAGCACTGAGTCCGACTGTATCAGCCATGGCTATTGCTAAGCTCGGTGCTGAATTAGTACAAAGAGCGGAAAATCTTAAAGAAATTAAAATTAATCCCGATGCTATTAATTCAGCTCAAACGAGTTTGAAGAATACTATAACTAAGTTTAACGATAAGACTAGTGCAAGTTATACAGAGGCAAATCAAGCGTTCAGAGATATTTTAATGAACCTTCAGCAAGCTGCTATAGATCCGTTAGGAGATTTAAGTAAGAAGAAAGCAGATTTTGCGAACGCGAAGACAGCGTTAGAAACTGCTGGTGGTGCTATTGATACATATAAAGCTAACATGTTGAGTTTATTCGATCTTATCGGTGACCCAATTGATGAAAATAAATTAGGGGATAATCCTATAGATACTTTAAAGAATATAGCCGACACCTTTAATGATAATTTAGTGCGTAATAAAACTATTAGTGAATATATAACCGCGATTACCCGTTCTGATAATCCTATGCCCGTTCCAGAGGGCATTAGTAAAGTTAATTTTATAGCTTATCTAAGTACGATTAATGATCAGACTCAGCTAGCAGTTAATACTAATGCCAGAATTCGTGATGTATATAATTCAACAAGTGGTAACCTGATTATGCAAGCTTTGGGTGGAGAAAATCAAAATATTCAAATTAACAATTTGATGGATGGTAACGGAGACCTAACTGCCACAGCGAAGAATTTGAATATGCTGAAAGCTAATGGCGGAACCGTTGAGGAAGTTGATCTTAAAGCTTTTCTGAATAATTTACGTGTTGGTCAAGAATTAGGAGATATTTTTGATGCTGTTAATATTAATGGTCGTAATTTTAATCAATTAACTCAGGATTATGAGAATGATTTACAAGGGAAGGGTGGTAGAAATAAAACGACACTACGAAATAATTATCTAAGTGCTGCTCTTGCATTAAAGGATACAGTAATTAAGACCTTTGATTCTTCTACTTTTGATCCTTCGGATCCGAGTACCGTAGGTGATTCCATTGAAGAAAAAGCAATGGTTATACTTAAAGAACAGAGTAAAGATCCTAACAACAAAATTGGTGAAGCTTTAGCTGATATCCGCACTTCAATAGATAATTTCTCTACAGAGATTAACGCGTTTACTGGTAGTTTAGAGGCTACATTTGGTGGTGGCACTACTAAAAATAATGCTGAAGCTAAGAAGCTTCAAGAACTAGTTCTTTTAACTCTAATATTTAGTATTTTTGAAGAGAGTGATTGGGATGCAGCTCAAGCTGAAACTGACACTAGTCGTTATGCAATTACTGATGATGAGGGCTAATATTACCGAGCTTCTCAACGCCAGTTTTAACTCTAATCGCAGCCGATACCGTTTCTAAGAACAGAGGATGCGGTCTACCTGGACGAGATTTGAACTCTGGGTGGAATTGACAAGCAATAAAACAAGGATGCTCAGAGCGCGGTAACTCAATAATTTCTACTAATTGACCATCAGGAGAAGTACCAGAGAAGACTAGACCCTTCTCTTCAAGGCGATCACGATAAAAATTATTCACTTCATATCTATGTCTATGCCTTTCATAGATAGTATTCTTATCAGTAAAATTCTCCGGTTCAGACCACCAGGTATTAGTGTTTTGGTAGGCTGTTTCAGCAATGCTACCAGCTTTAAGCGTGCAAGGATAACGTCCTAATCTCATAGTGCCACCCTTATCTTCTATACCTGATTGACTTTCCATTAAATGGATCACAGGATACGGAGACTGTGGTGCAAACTCAATGCTATTAGCGTTAGCCAAACCTACTACATTACGGGCGAACTCAACGACCGAACATTGTAAGCCAAGACATAATCCCAGCATAGGTTTGCGGCTTTCTCTAGCATAGCGAATAGCAAGTAACTTACCTTCTATACCTCTATCACCGAAGCCTCCAGGGATGCAGATCATATCGACATCACTTAATTGACGCGCAGCATCTTCATAAGTGTTGATATCGTCAGAAAGTATCATCTTGAAATTCGGCTCGAAACCTTTTTCGGCGGCAGCATGTTTAATCGACTCTACTACAGAGATATAAGCGTCACCAAGCTTCACGTATTTGCCGACAACAGCTACCGTGAGGCTACCTTTATTAGGGTTCTTGAGTTTATCGACAGTAACACGCCAGCTATCTAAGTCTGGCACACGATTCTCTAGATGCAGAGTCTCTAACACTCTTGCAGCCAGACCTTCTTTCTCTAGTTCTAGCGGTACTTCGTAGATAGATTTGCAATCTCTGCTTTCAATGATATTAGGGATAGAAACGTCAGTGAAGAGACTTAGCTTTTCGCGCAGTGATTTAGGGATAAGTTTATCTGAGCGCAATACTAGAATATTAGGCTGAATACCTTTAGAGCGCAGCACTTCAACACTGTGTTGAGTCGGTTTGGTTTTCAGTTCATTTGCAGCGCGAATATTAGGCACTAGTGTAACGTGTATGTAGACTACGTTATCGCTACCAACATCTTTGCGGAACTGACGAATCGCTTCTAAGAATATAGAGCTCTCGATATCACCGACAGTACCACCAACTTCAATAATCAATATCTCAGCTTTACTTTCTATTGCTGCTTTGCGGATTTTGTCTTTGATCTCATTGGTTACATGTGGAACCATTTGCACTGTGCCACCAAGATACTCACCACGACGCTCTTTAGAAATAACATCAGAATAGATGCGCCCAGCAGTAATACTGTTAGATTTCTTCAGGTTCGAATCGATAAATCTTTCATAGTGCCCAAGATCCAAATCAGTCTCAGCTCCATCCTCAGTTACATAGACTTCACCATGTTGATACGGCGACATAGTGCCAGGATCGACGTTGAGATATGGATCAAGCTTCTGGATAGATACTTTATAATCGCGTTCGCGCAGAAGCCTACCAAGGCTCGACGCCACAATACCTTTTCCTAGGCTGCTTACAACCCCACCAGTTATAAAAACGTACTTGGTCATTTTCCAGCGCCTTTTTTAGTCATGCTTGGCACTTTAATATAGCTTGCTTCAGAATCTGGCGCGTTAGCTATCATCGCTGATAGTTCAGTTTCGCTAGTCGCCACCACTTCGTCAGGGCGTACTATATGAGTGAACTCAAGTGCGCCAACCATGGGCTCAGTGTTAGAAGTATCAAGTTCCCCAAGAGTTCCAACGTAACCAAGTATCTTAGTTAAGTCCTCTGACATTTTAGTGATCTCGGCTTCGCCAAGAGACAATCGGCCCAAGTTCGCAATTTTGAGCACAGCTTCTCTAGATAAACTCATATTAACAAGATTCTAACATGAGATTTAGTTCTCAGCAAAGCACCCGCCCCTGCATAGCTCTAGCTAAAGTTAATTCATCGGTATAATCCAGATCTGCTCCTGCTGGTAAACCGTGAGCTAGTTTGCTTATCTGTAGCCAGCCCAGTTCTTCAGCTTCAAGGCTTTGCTCGAGCAGACGTCTGAGATAAAGAATAGTAGCCTCACCTTCAGTGCTCAATCCTAAGGCCATAATTAATTCGAGTTGGCCATGACTCAAAAACTCTTTCAAACGAGTGATGAGTGAAGGAATATTCAAATCAGCAACACTCACTCCATCGAGCGGAGAAATTACTCCACCGAGCACATGATAGACACCTTGATATTCTTTGGTGCGCTCGATAGCGATTAGATCAGTTACATTCTCAACCAAACAAATTTGCTTAGCGTTAGTTCCACGACTTTGGCAGATCTCGCAGAAACCCTCATTAATAGTGAGGTTGAAGCATGCCTTGCAGTATTTTATATTTTCCTTAGCTTCTCGAATTGAACCGAGGAATTTTTCTACTTGCTCAGGATTTTTTTTCAGCAGCGCGAACGCCATACGCTGCGCCGACTTGGGACCGACGCCCGGGAACTTACGAAACTCTTCAATTAAATCAGCGAGTGCTCTTGTGTATTCCAAACTTCTTAATGATATGCTGGCCTGGCCATTAGAGTCCGATTTGTTTTGTAATCTCTGCGAGTTTTGCGCGAGTAATTTCAGCTGCTTTTTGATTTGCCTCGTTTATTGCTTGTAATACAGATTCCTCAAGGACTTGATGAGAAAAGTTTAATATTTTCGGGTCAATTCTGATGGATTTATATTGACCTTCAGCGTTGATATTAAGCGTTACTAACCCATTCGGTGAGCTTGCTTCTATGTCTTTATGTGAGAGTTCTGCTTGGGCACGAACCAGCTCCAGCTGCAGGTTTTGCGCGGTTTGCATGGCTTTTTTTAGTTCGTTTCTATCCATCTACTTCAAGCTATTCTAGCAATATTTACAATTTCTTTATATTTGTGTTATAATTGCATTATTAAATTCAATAATATTAAGCTAAATTAGTTTCGCAGGGCCTTGAGTTGTTATTTTAAACCTGCTATACTATTTAGCTAATGGAGTACTAGGATAGTATTCTGTTGAGACCTATTTTAGGGGGTATGTTTCTGAGTACGGTCGGATCATCATTTCGTAGAGTTTTGTTATCTCCTCATGCTGGTGGGGATACTGCTGTGCTAGATATGCCGGTTCCAAGACCATATGTTAATACCGGTGAACTCCCTACTAGTTTAACCCCTGCTAATACTAGTAATTTAATAGCATTAGCTCATGAAATTAATACAGAGATGCGTCGACACGCTGCGGCTTCGATGTCTAAAGGAAGTAATCCACCTGCGGGTTTAATCTCACTTGTCCCCGATCCTAAATATGCTTCACTTAGTTTTTCTCAGCTTGAACAAGTTTCTGCGTTTTTGTCTGGGCAAGTAAGAATACTTGCCAACGGACTTTATAAAGGGCAAGTTGCGATAGGAGCTAAATCTCAAGATAGAGTAGCACAAAGAAAAGTAGATGGTCTCTTATTAGACTTCCCAAATTTAAGACAAATTTCTAATAACACTATAGCTGACTTTTTAAGATCAAGAAAGTATGCAATTAATTCTAGTAATATTAATGAAATAGTTTCTCAAGCATGCGGTCCAGAATGGTCTAAATTGCAATCTCTTCTATATAGGGTTATAAATAATAAAACTGGCTCAAAGTTGAAAGGTATCGAGAGAACAAATCATATAGACCGCTTATTGGTTCTTGGTAGTGACCGGATGGGGCTTTTAAATGCTGGTAACGCAGGACTATTAGGTGCTGAGAAAGCTGGGGTCCAGGAGCATAGAATAGCTGGATTTGATCCAACAGCAGAATGTCCACCAGATGTTGTTAGATTGACTTATGCATTTGCTTACCCAGATGCTCTTATTCAAGGTCTTATGGCTTCTCTAAATGATTTGTCAATCCCTATCTATGATCCACAGAGACCAACGGTAAAACGTGAGAAATTAATATCTGATATTATAGATCAAGCCCAGAAGCTTATGGAAGCACATAAAGATAAGATGGCTCAGTCGATAGAAGATTTGGTATGTAATCTTAAAACGGGTGGTCAGGGTGCCGTAATTATGGTTAATGATGGTAAGCTTGGAGACCGTTTTAAAAAGGCAGGTAAAGTCATCGAACTTTTAGTACGTCCTATTTTAAAGAGCTAGTTGACAAATATAAAGAAATGATGAATAATCTTTAACTAATCGCTTAGTTAGTGATTTTATTTGTGTCGAATTCAAAACTTAGTTTTGCAGAATACAAGGCTCCTCGTAGCTTTGTTGGGCCCGTTGGGAAAAGGGTTAGTGTTGGACGTAGTACGGTACCGAGTATTACAGCCGCTCCGTTATTCTCAGTGTCCAAAACTTTTGTCCCAAATAGTTCCCCTTCTAAATCAGGTTTTTCTTCTGGTTATAATGTTGCCTCTATTACAACTCCGGTGGTTACAGCTAAAAGTCTTGCCGCGCCTGCTCTAAAACCTAGTGAGGTTCCGGCACTGGCAACACCTTTGAAAGTTGAAGGTCAAGCAGGTTCCAATGCTGCAGTTTCACGTTCAGTTCCAACATCTTTACAAAAGGCTTTCGTGAGTGGATTGAGTGCAGTTAGCGATACGCTTAGTGGATGGTTCGATGGTGTACTCAATTTCTTGAAAGCTACGGTTGGTATGACTGTTAATAATACTGCTCGACAATTAAGCAGGGTTTCAGCAGATTTAGCTACGAATGCTAGTAATGTTTGGCAAGCAGCGCAGAACGCAGAGGCACAGGCTTTGGGAGTAGTTGGTGATAATCTCACGCGAGCTAAAGCTACTCTTATGAATGCTCTTCCTGGTCAAGCTTCTGCAAACCCTACCCCGCAAGCTGTTTAGTAGTTTTATACGATTCGCGTTTTATAACTTAGATTTTGCACTTGTGGTGCTGGAATGAAATTGAGATTGTACACTCGTGTTGAAAGCGCAATATCGACACCAATGTGTCGATATTGCTATACGCTCACCCGCGCAAGCGCAGTAACGTGACGCTAGTCACATGGATTGCTTTGCCTTCGGCTCGCAATGACTATATATCTACTGACAAACCGCACACTCTTCAGAAGCCACTTGCCTGCTCACAGAGGTGTCATCCACTGAGTCAGCATTAATGATCGGCTCTGAGCGTAGATAGTAAAGAGTCTTCACACCAAGATCATGAGCCATCGCGTGTACTTCGTGTAACTCCTTACCACTCACTGGTGATTTGAAGAATAAATTCAGTGACTGAGCTTGGCAGATATACTTCTGTCTCTCAGCAGCGTGAATTACTACTTCGCGCATATTAAGCTCGTAAGCAGTTTTGAAGATAGCTTTCTCTTCGGCGCTAAGGAAATCTAGACTGCGAACACTTCCTTTGTATTGGATGATTTCACGCCAGATCTCAGGTGTGTTCTTGCCTTTTTCTTCGAGCAAAGCTACTAAGTAAGGATTCTTCACTAGGAAGCTGCCGCTTAGTGTTTTCTGCAAGTAGGCGTTACCAGCGATAGGTTCTATGCACGGTGTAGCACCGCCGCAGATCACCGAGATGTTCGCGGTAGGAGCGATAGCCATAATGTAGCTATTGCGTTGATCGCCGCCATCAGGACAAGCACCACGCTCATCAGCCAGCTGGCGAGACGCGGCTTTAGCAGCATCGTTAATCGCTTTGAACATAAGCTTGTTCATCGCGCGCGCTTGTACGCTCTCAAATGGTATACGTTTGCGCATCAAGACACCGTGATAACCCATCACACCAAGACCTACAGAACGCTCTCTCTGAGCGGAGTAGATGGCACGTTTATAGTCACGAGAGTCAACGCCATAAATAAAGTTATCCAAAATATTATCCAAGGCTTTAACAGCTGTGAATATAACTTTGTCTTTATCAGCTTCCCACTCATCCCAAGTCTCTAGGTTAAGAGAGCCGAGGCAGCAAACAGCCGAGCGTTCTCTATTAGTAGGTAGAGTGATCTCTGAACAGAGGTTAGATTGGTTGACCATCAGACCTTTCTCTCTATGATGCTCAGGGACTGCTTTATTAACAGTATCGCCGAACATTAGGTATGGTTCACCAGTTTCAACGCGGTTCTTGAGAATTTTTTTCCAGATATCGAAGGCGTCTATACTGCTCATCACTTCGCCAGTATGCGGACAACGTAAATCAAAGCTAGTTTTAGCTTTCACTGCGCGCATGAATTCGTCAGTAATAATTAGTCCATGGTGTAAATTCAAGCATCTGCGATTATCATCGCCGCCAGTTGGCTTGCGCAAATCCACGAATTCTTCAACATCTGGGTGATGAATATCCATATAGACAGCCGCCGCACCTCTGCGTGTGTTGCCTTGAGAAACAGCAAGGGTAGCGCTATCCATAACCTTCAAGAAAGGTATAGTTCCAGATGATCTACCGCCAGAACTTAATTGAGAATTATGTCCGCGCACTTGTGACCAGTTAGTACCAATGCCGCCGCCGCCTTTAGCAAGGAAAGCATTCTCTTCGAAAGTTTTAAAAATATCAGAGATCGAGTCACCAACTATGTTTAAGAAGCAACTGATTTGCGCGCCGCGGCTAGTAGCTGCGTTAGTCAGAACCGGAGTTGCCGGCATGAAATAATTTTTAGACATCAAGTCATAAAGATCTTGCGCTAATTCTTTATCACCGCGCGCCACACCAGTAGCAACACGCGCGAAGAAATTTTGCACATCTTCGCAGATTTTGCCTTTAGCGTCTCTTAGAAAATATCTACTCTTAAGAGTTTCAAGTCCGAAGAAAGTCATATTCTTATCGCGGCTGTGATCTAGTTGAATACTTTTTTGTACACCTTTATCGCCGCGGTATTGTGGTGAGTCCCAGCTTTTTTTCTGATGCACTTCAAGAGCAACTTCTTCGAGTAATAAATCGCGAGCAAGATCTAGATTGTTGTCTGAGAGAGCTTCTACGATTGTTAGTTTTTTAGTGCTTTCGGTTGTTTGTTGCATATTGTTCCTTGGGGTTGTAGTTCTATCAGCGATTTAGTTTTGCTGTTACTGGGTTTTGAGTTCTGTATATTTAACGATATCGGAGTTTGTCATCGCTGGCCAGCCCCTACATAGCTATTCTTAGCAAAATAATATATATTAGATGGATTATTTTTGTTTTATTTTGCACCGAACATCGGTTCAGATTCGTTATAAAAACAAATAAGGAAGCGTTCTGCAATAATAGGACATGATGCGTCTTTTGATATTAGTCTAAGCGCCACCAGGGTTTTATTATCTTCCCCGCCTAGAACTCCGACGTGTTCAATCTTGCCATGAGGGCGTTCTAAATTTATAAAAAAGGCCGGCTTATCATTTTCTTGTTTTGTATCTTGTGGATAAATTAAAAATGGGCATAGAAAATCGTTACTTTTCATGTATCTTGCTTTATTTGCAGCAACGCAAACGTAAAATTGTCCTCCATGCTGAAAGTTAAAAGTAAGCCCAGGAGCATCATAATTCCGAATACAATCCGATACTCGTTCCATAAACTCCGTATTAGATTGTAAATCTGGGACAGTGTTTAGTAATGAGCTTGCTGCTTGATTAATGGTTTCCTGAGGAATCGCTCTGATTGCTTCATTTGGGTCTCGTGATTCTATTGCGGCTCGAAGATTTGGAGGAATAACACTGTCAAAGTTAGGCAAGAGAGGAGTAGTCGCTAATCTTGCACCACTGGTTCTTGCCGCTGAATCCCCCCTGACAGATGCTGGTTCTGCTACTGTTGCAGCACTGCTCCAAGAGACTTGGATTGCATCACCTTTTATGTCCAGGTGTGTACATGTATATAGAGGCATATATTGTTTTTGCTAATACCCAGCCAAGTCAGATAATAGCACAGCTACTAGCAGCCCGTAATGATATAATTTTAATCGTCGGTCTTATATTGACTGCTCTTTACAAAACCTGCTATACACTCAAAAATATAGTCAGGGGCAAAAGCAGCCTTAAATAGGGCATTTTCAGCGTATGCGTATAAAAGAGATAGAGCTAGATAATTTTAAGAGTTTTGGAGAGTTAACTACTATCCCTATGCTCTCTGGATTCACCACCGTATCTGGTCCTAACGGTTCTGGTAAATCTAACGTTGTTGATTCTTTGATGTTCGCGCTTGGTCTTACTAGTACGCGTAATATGCGCGCTGAGAGACTTACCGATCTACTTAATAATCTTACTGGGCGTAAAGAGTGTTCAGTGAAAGTTACTTTTATTGATGACGCTAGTGGTCAAGAGCTGCAAGTTGAGCGCACTGTACGTATTAAAACAAATGGTTACGACAGTAAATATTTACTTAATGGTGAGCCGAGTACTCTCACTCAGATTCATGACAAGCTTGGTCATTACAATATTAGTCCGCGTGGTTTTAATGTGGTGATGCAAGGTGACGTGGCGTCGATCATCAGTATGAACTCTGTTGATAGACGTAAAATCGTCGATGAGATCGCTGGTGTTGCTGAGTTCGACCGCAAAATCGAACTTGCTAATCGAGAGCTAACCACAGTCTTGGAGCGCATTCAGAGCCAAGAAATTATTCTTAAAGAACTTAAAGAACGCCTTGCAACCCTGCAGACAGAGCGTGATCAAGCGGTTATATATGCTGAACTGAAAGAACGTCGCACAGAATTGGAGAAGCAATTCTTAGCAGTGCGTATTAAACAAATCCGTGACGAAGAAGCGCGTACAGCTCAAGAGTTAGAAGATCTTAAGAAACTTAGAAATGATCTGCAAATCGAGAACAACACTATTAATGAAGACATGGCACGCATGCAAGGCGAGCTTAATCAGATCAGTGCTGAGATCGAGGAGTTGGGTGAAGGTCGCCAGAAACAACTTGGCATGCAGCGTGAAGACTGTAAAGAGAATCTGGCTCGCGAGGAGAGTAGCTTAGAGTATGTGCTTAAACAAATCGAAGATCAGCAAGCACAGCAACGCAAACTCGAAAAAGAAATTAAGGCACTTAAAGATAGCTTGAAATCTATTGATTTTAAAGAAAATGAATTTGCTCAGGAAGTAGCGACTATTGAAGTAAATATTCGCGATGAAGAAGCGACTTACCAAGCTATGCAAGCTAAGATCCGCTCTAAGAGCGCGACTGGTAATGTCAGCACTCAAGCGGTAATCGAGACTCAGGATAAGGCTAATAAACTTAAAGAAGAAAAATCAGCTTTCGAGAATGAGAAAGCTAGGCTTGAAGAGCAGATTAAACTTATCAATGAAGATCTTAATAAGCACAAGAACGAAGCTGAGAAATTCCTAGAGCGTCTTGAAGAGATACGCCGTAAATCTGGCGGGGCTATGGATCTTGATGCGCTTAAAGAGCAGATTAATTTCCAACTCAAGAACCTTGAAGCACTTAAGGAAGAGCATAAACAAACTCGCGAAGAGGGTATTAATCAAGAGCGTAAATTACGCGCGGTGCAAAGTAAACTCGACCAATTAGAAGGTCAAGAACAAGCTGAAGGCGCTGCTGGTTTTGGTAGAGCTGTTGAGATGGTGCTTAAGATGGATGGAGTGCACGGAACTTTAGTGCAGCTTGGTTCTGTTGACCCTAAATATCAAGTAGCGGTAGAAACTGCTGCTGGAGCACGTTTAAGAGCAGTAGTTGTCGATGACGATTACGTAGCGCAAGAGTGTATTGAAACCCTGCGTGACAATAAAGCAGGCAGAGCAACATTTCTTCCGCTCAATAAACTTAAAGAAGCTCGCAGTTACCCGTTGCCGCAAGATAGTGGTGTTATAGGTTGGGCTTTAGATTTAATCGAGTATCAAGATCAGTATAAAGATGCCTTCGCTTATGCCTTCGCTGACACTCTTGTCGTGAAGAATATTGAAGTGGGTCGTCGCATGATAGGTCGCTATCGTATGGTAACTATGCAAGGTGACATGCTTGAGCGTAGTGGTGCGATGACCGGTGGTGCTGCAGTCAAATCAAATATCCACTTCGGTACTAGTACTGATAGCCAGTTCAAGCGCCTGAATGAAGAGAAATTAGAGCTTGAGAACTTTATCGCTAAGCTTGCTAGTGAAGAGCGTGCTCTTGAGCAACAGATAGAAGAGACTAGAGCGAAGCTCGATAAGCTCAAAGAACAGCTTGGTAAGCGCGAAGCAGAGACTGGTGTTTCTGGCGTGCAGACTCAGACTCTCGAGGAAGGCTACGAGAAATCCAAGACTGCGGTTTCTGAAGCGAGCTGGAAAGTATTCAAGATCGAAGAGCAGATGGAACTTCTTAACGATAAGATCTTCAAAAAAGATCAAGAGATACAAAAGCAAGATTCTAAAATGCAAGAACTTGCTGCTGAAATGAGAGACAGCGGACTTGAAGCTCTTGTTAATGAGAGCCAAGAAATAGAAGTAGAGATTAAGCGTTATAGAGCGATGCTTAATAACTTACTCAATGAATCTAAAGGGCTTGAAGCAGAGAAGAACTTTGCGATGCAAAGTATAGATCGCATACAAGCCGAGCTTACAGAATCTTCTACGGCGGTAGCGGAGTTAGAAGCGAAGAAGCCATTAGCCGAAGAGCGCATGGCAGCTATTAGGCTTGATATTGAAAAGATCAGCGCTGAGATTGAAGAGATTAGAGTTTCTCTCTCTGAGATGCAAACTAAGCGTAATCAAGTCTCTGAGCAGCTTCTAGGCTTAGGTCAGCGTCGTGGCGAACTTAAGTCGTTAATTGAATCTACAGCTATTCGTGCTGTTGAGACTAAGAAAAAACTTATAACAGTACAAGAGCACTTAGCAACTCTTCTTGAAGAACTTAAAGAGCATCCAGAGCTTGAGGGCATAGAACTTCCTGAGGAAGATCTTAATAAGCTGCAAGCTGAATTGACTCGCATTGAGAAGAAGATGCGCTCGATGGAGCCAGTTAATATGCGTGCGGTTGAAGAATATGAAGAAGTAGCGCGTCGTGAGCACGAGATAGTAGAGAAGCAACAATCTCTCACAGAAGAAAGACAGATGTTGCTCGACAAGATTAATAGCTACACCAGTGAGAAGAAAGAAGCGTTTATGGTTAGCTACACTAAGATCAACGCAGATTTCCAAGAAATATTTGCTGATCTCTCTTTCGGTCAAGGTCAGCTAATTCTAGAAGACCCAGAGGAAGTATTTAACGGTGGTTTGATTATTAAAGCTCAGCCACGCGGTAAGAAAATGCAACGTCTAGAAGCGATGAGCGGTGGTGAGAAATCACTTACAGCGCTTAGTTTCTTATTCGCCCTGCAGCAGTGCAATCCAGCGCCATTCTATGCTTTCGATGAGGTAGATTCTGCTCTTGATGGTGTGAACGTCGATAGACTGGCGCGTAAAATACGCCGCAACTCAGCGACAACACAGTTCATAGTAGTAACTCACCGCCGTCCGATGTTAGATCAATCTGATCGCGCAGTAGGCGTATCTGTTGGTAAGACAGGCTTTAGTAAAGTTATCGGCGTTAAGCAGATCAGTGAGATGAGTGCTAGAGAAGATGAGGAGCAATTAGCAGCAGCATAATATGACTGAAACTGTAACTATTACTGAGAATAATACTCCTGTAGAGTTCGATTTGAATGCTCATCTAGATCGCTTAGCAACAGGTGAAGAGAGTTTAGACATCTTAGTGGAGCTTGCTAAAGCTGGTGAGATAGATCCTTGGGATATAGATCTTGAGCAAGTTACTGATAGGTATTTAAAAGCCATTACTAAGCGCAACGAAACTAATCATCGTGGTGATGAGACTCTGCGTGAAGCGGGTCAGGCGATATTTTATGCTTCTGTATTATTGCGCATGAAGAGCGATATTCTCACCAATCAAGCTAACGATGCTTTGCGTGTTGGTAGTGATTTTGATAATTTTGCTGATCTGTTAGACGAGGATTTGCAGAACATCAGACAGGTTAGTTTCCGGGATCTGGAGCGGGTTCTACGCAAGCGTAATATTAATAAGATTAAACGTTTTCGTAAAGTAACTCTTGAAGATCTACTTGCAGCCTTGCAAGATGCTAAGCGCGAGGAAGAAGAGCGATCGATCAGAAGAGCACAGCAGCGTTTTAGTTTCTTTGATGGGCATGAGATTGTTGAACCAGAGGTGAGTGATGATATGTCAGAACTTACTCACGCTGAAAATCTTGAAGAAGCTATTAAGCGTGCGCGTATATTCGTTGCTGAGTACCTGGTTAATACTGGTGCTGATTTTAAAGAACTTGTAAGAGTTTTAGGCTCTTGGTCGAATGCTTTTCTTGCTATAACTTATTTATCTCATGATCACGAGGTGACTCTTGAACAAAAAGAAATTTACGGAGACTTATTAATTTATGGGACTCAAAGCTAAAGTAGAAGCAATATTATTTTTGAATTCTAATCCTTTATCGGCTCCCGATATAGCTAATCAGGCTAATGCTGATGTTGATGCAGTGCGCATAGCCTTATCACAGCTAGTGCAAGACTATGAAGAGCGCGAAGATTCTGGACTAATGATAGATACTCACGAAGGTTACTCACTTCAAGTGCGTGAAGACTATGAGACTCTTAGTCAGGGCATTTTAGAGATCGCTCTTAAGACTGGTTGCTTGCGTACACTATCAGTTATTGCGCTTAAAGAACCGATTTATCAAGCTGAACTAGTGGATATGCGTGGTGGTGGTGCTTACGAACATATTAAAGAACTTATTGAGATGGGCTTAGCGCGCAAAATTAAAGAAGGTCATAAGCATGTACTGCGTACTACCCCGATGTTCCATGAGTACTTCCGCATGACTGATAACGGTATAGAACTACAAACCATACTTAAGAAGCATAGCGATAGGATTAGGTTTACTAGGGCGGCTGATGCAGCAGAAGATGGTGAAAGTGTGCCCGACGGCTCGATTTCGCGCTCTGAACCAGGAGTGCAGAATGTAGACGATGGTATTGAGGATGTGATTACAGCTTCGGGGGAGGCAGAGTTAAGCGAGCTTAATCAAGTAGCTAAATTAATTTCTGAAGAACTCAGTGAGGTTGCTGTAGAACATGCCCTGTGACTTTTATCGCATAATCAAAATCTGGCAAGGCTTTGAGGGTTTCAGGGAGATATTAGCTGCAGTTCATAGAATTGGTACTACTAAGATAGAACCCAGTACTGTAGCGACTTTCCTGCCGGGTTACGGACTTACAGTTAGATATATTCCGCGCAAAGAACTTTATGAATCGATAGTGAAGCAGCTAGAATCCCCAGATCTTCATGATCTAATGCGCAAAGAACTTGAAGGACACAAGAGCCTATTAATGGAAGTTAAGGACGATCTAATACTTGAGCGTTCTACAGAAGAGTTTGATTACGAGTTTATTTTTAAAGGCGCTGAGCCAACAGAGAACACAGTTAAAGGTTTCGCTAAAGCCAAAAGTAAAATTTTGCCTTATCACGCAGCACTATTAAGCTGGGAAGATGCAACTGATCCGATTTTCTTTTTGGCTGAGCTTGACGCTAAAATTCTAAGATTCCATATAGATTATGGTCCTCAGGGCTTCGCTCTAATAGAAGAACTTCCAGATAGTTATAGATGGACTCATGCGGTTAAATCTGGATATAAGAATATGAAGGATGCCGAGTTTGGTTCGGTATTAATGTCGAAGGCTGATGGCAAGTTTGTGTTGGAACAAGGCAACTTAGCGGCAGCACAAGCGCTTAGTAGGGCTAAAGCTATAGGGCGCAATGGTAAGTCACTGATGGAGAACAATATCGAGCTTGTTAAAATGTATCGTGGGGATTTAGAGAAATTGGTGTATTAATGTTTAGTGGCAAAATCTCCGACCGACTTAAAGAACGCGCAGCGAAAATCAAGCTGATAGGTTTTGATGTTGATGGAGTGCTTACTGATGGTTCTATCTTCATAGGTGATCATGGTGAATTTATTAAACGCTTCTACGCGCTTGATGGTTTGGGCGTTCGTCTGGCGCAGAAGTTCGAGATCGAGTGTGCGATCATTTCTGCGCGCAAAAGCAATCAGACCTTGGTGCGTTTCACTGATCTGGGTCTTAAAGAGATACATGTAGGAATAGAAGACAAGCTTAGTTGTCTTAAAAAAATGGCTGAGGCGCGCTCACTGAGTTTCGATGAGATCGCTTATATTGGTGATGATAGTATCGATGTGCCAATACTAGAGCAAGTCGGCTTGGCTGGCTGTCCTCCTAATTCTCACTACTCAGTGATGAAGCATATTCACTATATTACTGAGCGCAAAGGCGGCGAGGGGGCGGCTAGGGAGTTTATAGACTTAATACTTTACTCACAGGGCAAGATACCAGGCTAATAGCGCTTTTGCTAGAATTATCCATTAATGCCTGTCGCCACCGCCACCGAGAAAATCCTAATCTACGACTTCGGTTCTCAGTACACCGAATTAATCACGCGTAAGATTCGCGAGATGAAAGTCTATTCTGAGGTTCTTAGTTTTGATACGCCATATGAGGCGGTTGCTGAAGATTTCAAAAAAGGCATAGTTAAAGGTATTATTCTTTCGGGCGGTCCTAGTAGTACTTATGATGCTGAAGCGCTGAACTGTGACCCGAAGTTGTTTAATGCTGGAGTGCCGCTATTAGGTATCTGTTATGGCATGCAACTAATTAGCGCGCGTATGCCGGGTGGTAAAGTAGAGCGCGGCGATAAGCATGAGTATGGTCTTGCTAAAGCGAAACTTATTAAAGACCATCCACTAGTGCGCGGACTTGGTGCTAGCTTCAAGACTTGGATGAGCCATAGAGACAAGGTTACAGCAGCACCTGAAGGTTTTGAGATTCTAGTACAGACTGAGAACACACCGATTACGGCTTTCGCTAATGACGCATTAAGAGTCTATGGAGTGCAGTATCATCCAGAAGTGAACCATACAGAATATGGGCGCGAGCTTATTTCTAATTTCGTGCTTGATATTTGTAAAGCGCAGCCTAATTGGAATATTAGTAATTTTCTCGACTCTAATATCGCGGAGATCAGAGCCAAGGTAGGCACAGATCAAGTCTTGTTAGCTTTATCAGGTGGCGTTGACAGTTCGACTATCGCGTTCTTACTCCAGAAAGCCATTGGTGATCAGTTGCATTGTATGTTTATCGATCACGGGCTATTAAGAGAGAACGAAGGTAAGGAATTACTAGAAGAATTCCATGGCAAACATGGCATAGATCTTATATACGTTGATGCGCGCGAGCGTTTCTTGTCTAAGCTAGCTGGTGTCAGCGATCCAGAAGCTAAGCGCAAGATTATTGGTACAGAATTCATTAGGACTTTCGAGGAAGAATCACGTAAAATCGCTAAAGACAAGCATATTAAATTCTTAGCACAAGGCACTCTTTATTCTGATGTGATCGAGTCTGCTGGTGTGCGCATAGACCCCAAGACTGGTAAACGCGTGGCAGCGGTAATTAAGTCTCACCATAATGTGGGCGGTTTGCCAGCAGATATCAAATTCGAGTTAATAGAACCAGTGCGCACATTATTCAAGGATGAAGTTAGAGCTTTAGCGCGCGAGCTGGGTGTACCAGAGCGCATAGTGCGCAAACATCCTTTCCCGGGTCCGGGTTTAGCGATACGCGTGCTTGGTGAAATCACTGAAGAGAGATTAGCGATAGCACGTCATGCGGATTTAATTATGCGCGAAGAGCTTGATAAATTCGGGCTCTATGACCAGGTTTGGCAGGCACTTATAGTGCTGCTGCCGGTGCGCTCGGTAGGTGTGATGGGTGACTCGCGTACCTATGGTAATCCAGCAGTGTTTAGAGCGGTGACCAGCGAAGATGCGATGACAGCAGATTGGGCGAAATTGCCGCATGAGTTTCTAGAGTCATTAAGCACTCGAATAGTTAACGAAGTTCCAGAAATTACTAGACTTGTTTATGACATCACTAGTAAACCTCCCGGCACTATCGAATGGGAGTAATATGGTAGAAAACATCACTAGTACTAGTAATCAATTAGTAAAATTCGTTCGCACGCTTCATGATAAGCAAACGCGCCGCGAAACAGGTCTATGCCTGCTCGAGGGAGAGACATTGATCCATGATGCTTATGACGCTGGCGTAGAGATTAAGCAAATATTCACTGCTCAGCCGCACTTGTTTGAAAACCTGCCAGTTACTGAGATCTATCAAGTTTCTGGCAAGTTATTGGAGTATATGACCACTACTACAAGTGCGCCGATGGCTATTGCTATCGCTAAACCACAACCTATAGACCGCCCGATAGAGACTAATTTTGCTATCTATCTAGAATCTATTCAAGATCCAGGTAATCTTGGTTCTATTATTAGATCAGCGTTTGCAGCTGGCGTGGATACTGTCTATCTCAGTGAAGGTTCAGTCGATATTTACAACTCTAAAGTTATAAGAGCATCAGCGGGTGCTGTGTTTAGAGGGATTATTGAAATCAAGAGCTTAGAGTCACTCAAGCCTAAGTTTAATAGAGTGATAGCAACCAGTAGTGTTAAAGCTGGAGCTAAAGATTACTGTCAATTAAAACTAAAAGATAGTGATAAAGTTCTATTATTAATGGGTAGCGAAGGTAAGGGTCTAACAGACGCAAGCATAGCGGCAGCGACAGATCTAGTGCAAATCCCTATGGCTACTGGTATTGAGAGCCTGAATGTGCTTGCGGCGACATCAATATTACTCTTTAAGATTAGGGAGCTGAATGAAACTAGAACAGTGCATAGCTCTTGATATCGGTAAAACCAAAACTGGTATAGCGAAAGCTGATCCCTTGGGTATAGTTGCTACGCCACTTAAAACGGTTCTAACAACGGACTTGCATAAAGAATTAATCGAGCTACAAAAGCTATACGACATTACTAAACTTATAGTCGGCTTACCAATTAACATGCACGATGGTGAAGGTGAGCAAGCCAAGCATGTACGTGGCGTGGTGGATAATATATTATCCGCAGCTATATTATCCAAGGACACCGAAATAATATTTGAAGACGAGAAGCTCAGTTCAGAAGCGGCAACTCAAGAACTTAAAGAACAAGGGATAAGAATTAACAAGGATAATAAAAACCTAGTAGATAGCCAGGCGGCGGCCTTACTATTAAGGCAGTATTTTGCTAAAAACTGAAGCGGATAGGTATGACACTTAGCCTTTAGGGAGCCTAAACTAGGGGTATTTCGCTTTTAGTCAGGTATCAAGCCTGATTCAATTTGTAAAGCCATAAATCATATAGTGGAGAAACAAGCTCACCTAGCTAAATCTCCTAGTCTTGGAGACCCAAAAAGCCTCTTAAAATCAGCCAAATAGCGCAGCAGTTGAGAGCAAGATACTGCTCATAAAGTATATAGCGAGCTCGTAACTATGGATCTTTTCGCTAATACATCTGTGCCCTCCCTACATATAGCGCTTTCTGGCCTTGGCGAGCGTGAAGGTAGTGTCGGTAAAAATCTTGCCAACGTGAGTGTGCCTGGTTATAAAGTGCAACGCACTAGTTTTGAAAATGATCTGCAAGAAGCATTAAGCTATCAACGCCATAAAATTGCACCACTAGCTACGACTAATGAGAGACATATGCAAGTTGGTGTGAAGTCGCTTGATGAAGTGCAAATTGAAACAGAGTCTGACTTAGCTACAGAAATTCACTCAGCAGGTAATAACGTCGATATTGATGCTGAGATGTTAAACCTTGCTCGCACTGGTCTGCAATATCGAGCGATAACGCAGATTACGCGTAGAGAAATGGATGGATTAAGGTCAGTGATTAGAGGTGGTAGTTAATTATGGGAATGGATCCACTTAATATAGCTGGCAGCGCACTTACATCTGAGAGATTGAGAATGGACGTGATTTCAGCGAATATCGCTAATATGAATACTACGCGTAACTATCAAGGACAGATACAACCTTACCAGCGCAAGATAGCAGTTTTTAAAACAATTTTTGATGAAGCCCAGAATCAAGTGGGTGGTGTGACTGTCGATCACATTATGAGTGACACGTCACCGATGCGTTATGTCTATGATCCAACTCACCCAGATGCTAATGGTGAAGGTTATGTAGTTTTCCCTAATATCTCTGTAGAGCGCGAGATGGTGGATATGGCGACCTCGAAAGCCGCTTATGAAGCCAATATAACGGCGATCAAAACATACAAGACTATGTTTGATTCAGCATTGGATATTTAAAAGGAGTGAATGATGGAATTAGAACCAGTAAAATTTGATACCGCCGCATTCGCTAGACCAGTGTTTAAAGCTTCTGCTCAGTATTTAGAGGACGATAGCGTCTCAGTTTCAGCTTTTTCTTCAGCACTCAATAAGGCTGTTAGTAATTTAAACGATGTTCAGAGAAGTTCTCGCATCGGTATGGAAGATTTCGCTGCGGGGGCAGACATCGAGGTGCATGAGGTGATGATGGGCATTGAAAAAGCCGATCTCACCATGAACCTCGCTTTGCAGGTGCGCAATAAGATACTTGAAGGATATAACGATATTATCAGGATGCAAATTTAATTAGAGGAATAAATCATGGCAGAACTACAAACACTAAATACTCAAGCTCCAGAAGCCGCTAAACAAGCAGGCTTGAATAACGCCGCCGAGCGTAACGAGATGGCGCCAGTTAAGCAAGCTATGAGCATGCCTAAGCCAAGCAGGGCGGTAATGATAGGAATGATTTTTGCGGCAGTAATTGGCTTAGGGCTAATTATGATGTCGTTTATCAAACCTAAATATCAGGTTCTTTATACCGGCTTGGATCAGTCTGATGCTGCTGCTATTAGTTCATATTTGCAGAAAGCTAAAATTGAGTTCAAAATCTCTGAGAATGGAGAAGTAATAAGTGTACTTAATACTTCAGTGCCGAAACTTAGATTAGAACTAGCTTCTAAAGGTATGCCACGCGGCAACGGTGTTGGTTTTGAGATTTTTGATAAGACTAATCTTACTGTTACTGATTTCAATCAAAAACTTAACTATGTTCGCGCCCTCGAGGGTGAGCTATCACGCACTATAACCGCGCTTGACACCGTTAAAGCAGCTAAAGTGCATTTAGCCTTAGCTAAGAAGAGTGTATTTAAAGAGCAACAAGACAAATCTACAGCTAGTGTAGTAATAACTTCTGCTCCTAACGAAGAGCTTACTATAGATCAAGTTAAAGGCATTAGACACTTAGTTGCTAGTGCGGTCCCTGATCTAGATCCAGCTGATGTGCAGATTACTGATTCGACTGGTAAATCACTAGTATTAATGCTAGATGACGAGGAGTCTATTTCTTCACAACAGATGGCACGCAACGAGGATAAGATCAAATCATATGAAAAAGATCTTGAGCGTAATTTACGTACTATGCTAATCCCTATCTTAGGTGATCAGAATGTGCTTGTGAATGTTAAAACTGAAATGAACTTCGATCAAGCTGAAATGGATGTAGAGTTATTCAATCCTATTACGGCTGATGGTACTAAGGCTGAACCAGCGGTGCGCAGCGAGAAGGTTCTAAGCGAAAAATATAGCAAAGGTAATGGCGCGCCAACAGGGGCTCCTGGAGCGCAAAGCAATGTGCCAAGTTTCCTTGGTGCTAGCAAAAATACCAATGCTGATAAGGATTACCAAAAAGAAGATGCTACTCGTAACTATGAACTTAGTAGATCGGTAGAGCATATTAAAAAGGCAACTGGTGTAGTTAAGAAAGTTTCTGTTGCTGTTGTAGTGAATAAGGATCTTAGTCCTTCTGAGCGTGCGACATTAAGAGAGACTGTAGTAGTGGCTGCTGGACTTAATTTAGAGCGTGGAGATCAAGTTGCCATTACTGGTATTAGATTCTCATCAGCGCCGCATTTGGATCGTGCTAATAAGCGTGAAGCCAAAGAGAAAGAGAGTCTAGAGCGTAGTGCCCTAATTAAGAAGTATGTGGCATTAGCATTCTCGATCTTTATAGCGTTTATAGCGATAGGTTTATTGTTGCTTTCACTAAAAGCCCCTATAGACACTAATCAAGCGCGTAAGCTTGAGGAGCTGCTGTCTGAGGAAGAGATACCGCTATTAACCTCTATCAATGAGAAACTAAAAGAAGCTGAGGAAGCCTTCCACCGTAAGCTTTCTACTGATGGTAAGCCGACCTTATCGCAGATGAAGCGAGATCTTTCTAAACTCTCTTACGAAGAGCCAGAGAAAATAGCTAGAGGACTTAAGTCGTATCTGCAGGAAGTATAATTAATGAAAGCAAAATCAAACATCTACAAAGACGGGCTCAAAGAGTTTAACGACAGAGTGTTAGTAGGTGGTGCTGATTTTGGTGACTTGCCTTCTAAGGCTCAGTATTTGCGTGAAATGATTGATGAAGCAAGTGAGAGTGCTAGTCAGGAAGCCCAGAATATAGTTGCAAATGCTCAAGCAGAGGCTGACGCAATGATAGCTGAGGCTCAAGCTCAAGTTGATTCTATTAAAGAATCAGCGCGTAAAGAAGCCTATGATGATGGCTATAAAGCTGGTTCAGAAGCTGGTTTAACTGATTCTACTAGTAAAGCTGATGAGATTTTTAGTGAAATGATGCGTGGTACTGGTGAGATGCTTATGGAATTAGAGCGTGCACGCTCTGAGACTTTAGTGCATGAAGAAGAACGAGTAGTTAAATTTATAGTCATGCTAGCACGCAAACTTATTCAACGTGATCTTAGTTATAATCCAGAGACCTTCTATGAAATGATTAAACAGGCTATTACTAAGCTTGAACATAAAGTTGAGATTACTGTTTACCTAAATCCTAGTAGCGCAGAGAAACTCAACGAACTCAAGTCTAAACTTATTCATGAAGTGCCTGGACTTACTACTCTTAATATTATTGGTGAAGAGAAGCTTGGTGCTGGCGATGTGATTCTAGAGAGCGGACAAGCTAGACAAGATTTAAGGATAGAGACGCAGATTGACGAGCTGCTTAAAACCTTATTGTAATGAAGATTGATTTTTCTAATCTAGAAGCTAAAGTTCAGTCTCGCGAGAGTCTTAGTCGTAGTCTTGGTCGTGTAACCAAGATAGTAGGTTTAATTATTGAAGCTGATGGATTGAGCACACAAATGGGTGAGCTTTGCTATATCGATATTCATAACTCTAAAGATCAACTTAAGGCAGAAGTAGTTGGTTTTAAAGATGGTTTTACTATGTTGATGCCCTTAGGTGACATGAGTGAAATAAAGATGGGTAGCTATGTTATCCCCACTGGCAAACAAGTTTCTATTAAAGTAGGTCCGCAACTTTTAGGCAGAATTATAGATCCGTTCGGGCAAGTATTAGATGATGGTGATCAACCACAGTTACAAGACGAAGTTACTCAATGGTCAGCTGCTCCGCACCCACTTAAGCGAGCGCGTATTAATAAACGCATACATTTCGGGGTGAAAGCTCTTGATGGTTTTCTTAGCTGTGGCATGGGACAGAGACTTGGAATCTTCTCAGGGTCAGGGGTTGGTAAAAGTACCCTTCAAGGTATGCTGGCGCGCAACTCAGACGCGGATCTTAACGTGATAGCACTAATTGGTGAGCGTGGTAGAGAGGTAAGAGAGTTCATAGAAGATAGTCTTGGTGCTGAGGGACTGAAGAAATCTATAGTTATCGTTGCTACTGGTGATCAACCGAATTTACTTAAAATCAAAGCGGCATTATTCGCTCATTCCATTGCTGAATATTTTCGTGATGTGCATGGTAAGAATGTCTTATTAATGCTTGATAGTGTTACTCGCATAGCTCTTGCACAGCGTGAGGTAGGACTAGCTATTGGCGAGCCGCCAGCAACGCGCGGTTATACTCCTAGTGTATTCGCGCTATTACCGAGACTATTAGAGCGTTCTGGTACTAGTGATAAGGGTACTATTACTGCTATCTATACTGTATTAGTAGAGGGCGATGATATGAACGAGCCAGTGAGTGATATAGTGCGCGGAGTGCTTGATGGTCACATAGTTCTAACGCGCGAACTCGCTGAGCGTAATCATTTCCCCGCGATAGATATACTTGCTTCAGTGAGCAGAGTGATGCCACAAATAGTAGACGATAATCATAGAGAGATCGCTGCTAAGATTCGAGCTTTATTAGCGACTTATAGAGAAGCACAAGATTTAATTAACATCGGAGCCTATCATCAAGGCTCAAACCCAGAGATAGACAAGGCTATAAAGGCTTATCCTAAGATTATTGACCTATTGAAGCAAGGTGTAGATGATAGAACTGATTACAATGATCTGATGACTAAGATGATTAGGGTAATCTCTTAGGAAAAATCGTCTATTTATCGTCTATAAATCGTCTATTTGTTAGCCGCAGCCCACTTCTTCACATCAGGCACTTTCGCGTCTAAGAACTTCATAAAGCCGCCCTTGAGAATAAATTCTTTCTTGAGGGCATCTAATTCGAACTTGTAAGTTTTGCCCGCGCAAGAGAGGGTCTGTGCTACAGCATCTACGGTAATCTCAGCGTTAGCATTAGCGATCTCATTAATCTCAGTTTCAGAGAGCTTTACCGGCACTATGCCGTTGTTATAGCAGTTGTCTTCGAAGATTCTAGCGAAACTCGCCGCTACTACGACTTGAAAACCTTTATCTAAGATAGCCCAAGCTGCGTGCTCGCGCGACGATCCGCAACCGAAATTCTCGTAAGTAAGAATTATGTTCGCGCCATCATGATCAATCGCATCAAGCGGGTTACTAGGAAGATCCTCGAATAAATATTTACCAAGGCCAGTCTTAGAAATACCAGTAAGGTAACGCGCCGGGATAATCTGGTCGGTGTCTATGTTAGAAGTGAGTACTTTAAGGGCTTTGCCGGTGATTTTCATGGATAATTATCCTAGCATCGAAGTTATAGCAGGCAATATTATTATAAAGTTATAATTGATTTACTATAAAACTGCTAAGGTTATCTTATGGACATTTTCTTATTTAGAGATGAGCTTGCCGCTGCTAAAGACTTATTATTGGCCGCAAGAGGACTAGCTATGGGTCCTAGATGGCTACCTGACGAACAGGGATATCCGACACTAGAGGAACTAAAAAAGAGTGTTAAATCAAGTGCTAGAAATTTAGTAAAACTTCTTTCTGATCCAGTTGTAAATAATACAGTACCCAAGATAGCCGATCTTGTTTTTAAACAAGGTGTTCAAGTTGAAACTACTGTAATGAAGACAGTACGCAGATATTTACCGCAACTTGTTTTAGCAATGGCATGGTTTGATTCTTTAACTCAATTGCAAGATGAAGAAATGAACAGATTGAGAGAAGAATTACGAACTAAATGTTTAAAACCAATTTTTACAGCAATAAAACCTGAGACTAAAGAGAACTTAATTAATACCGCCTTGTCGTGGCAAAGTCATATCAAATCTATGCCATCGATGTTCTGGCAAAATATAGAAGCATTATTTGCTACCTGCGCAGCAGCCAAATAATTATTCCGGCTCCACATGTATAGTCACCTGCGCTACGCCGTAGCGCTCAATAATTCTTTCTTCTATCTTGTGACTCAGTTCATGTGCCTCGCGCAAGGAGTCTGTGGCGAACTGTACGCTCATCTCTAAGAACCTCTCGTCGTGCACTTGGCGTGAACGCAGATCGCTAAAGCCGCGTACCTGCGGCAAGTCAACAAGAACAGCTTCTATGTCAGCTGGAAATAACCACGCTTCATCCACAAGTATAGGTATAGTTTTGCGCAAAATCATAAACCCACTACGTGCAATCACCCCAGCGATAACTACTCCAAGAATAGGATCGAGAATATAGTAACCCTGCAAAATAAAATAAGTACTAGCTAGTATAGAAATAGTAATTAGGATATCTGAGAAAGTATGCTCAGCATCAGCCATTAATAGCTGGCTGTTGTATTTGCGCGCCGCGCGGCGCTCGTAGAGCCAGACTCCTATATTAATTAACAGTGTTAAAACTAGCATTTGGATGGTCAGCCAATCTATATGCGGCAGAGCAGCAGGATGCAAGAGACGCATAATAGATTTCTCTATTAGCTCGAAAGAAGCAATAGCAAGAAAAGCCACGACAGCAAGTGCGCCGAGAGTTTCGAATTTACTATGCCCGTAAGGGTGATCTTTATCAGGCGGTTCAGCGGCGATAGCGACCATTACTAGCGCGATAATATTATTCAAACTATCAACGCCAGAATGCACGCCATCAGCGATGATACTTAGTGACCCAGCCTTAAAACCAATCCAGAGCTTGATTCCAAGCACTAGCAAGTTCAATATTAAAATCCCATAGAGCACCCTATTAACTGCTTTAGGGTTGCTAGTACTAGGGGCTGCTAAATGCAAAATTATAAACCTACGCCATCAATTACTAGGATTACCAAGCCATTGAGATCTGCGATATTGAAGATACCAAAATATACTAAGCCAATTACACAAATCATTATAGAGAAATGTGCCCATTTGGTTGCAACAAGTTCTGGTGAACAAGTTTCTTTACTGAAGCAGCTTTGAATGGTCTTTAATGGACAGCAACAAATCTCAGCTTCGCTAAGTGATTTAACGGAGTTAGACGGAGCATCCACAATCATAATCTTAGCTAGGTATGAATAATAGAATAGTGCTATCACTGAACCTACTAAACCTATGACAGCTAATACTTGTCCCACCCATATTCCTGAATCGAAAGGGGTTGCAAACCAAAGTCCAGAACTATAAGCAGTGGCAAATAAGAAGAATTTAGCTATAAAAGCCGCTGGTATAAAAGGTAAACCAGCTAAATTCAATAAACACAAACTAAAAGCTAAAGCGGTTACAGGGCGCTTGGTGATTAGTCCTGAGAGATCATAAATATTATCGCTACCAGTTTCTGATTCAAGGTAGATAGCAGCCATAAACGCGCCAGTGTTCATAATGGCATAAATACTAAAATAGAGAACCATTGCTTTAATACTTGCTGCTTGCAGTACTGTTAGTCCAATTAATAAATATCCAGCTTGTGCGATAGAAGAATATGCCAGTAAGCGTTTCAATGATCCACGTGAAATCATTTGAATTACGCCGACATAGTTACCTATGATAATCGAGAGCACTGCTATGATCGCAAGCAAGATAGAACTAATGTCGGTTAGAGCATTTATTGACAGAATGTCACCAAATATTCTGATGGCAAGTGCTAGTGCGCCAGCTTTAGAAACCACCGAAAGAAATGCAGTGGTGTTAGTTGGTGCACCGGTGTAAACATCTGGTGACCAATTTTGGAAAGGGGCAGCAGCAAGTTTAAAGGATATTGCGGCAACCAATAGAACAGCAATTAGTGCGGCAAGTCCTGGGCTCAATCCCTCACCTAGAGCACTTAAGCGCATATGCACTTCAGTAAAATTAGTTACACCGGTAAGTCCATAAATAAATGAAATGGCTAACAAAAGCATAGCCGTAGCAGTAGCAGAACTAAGCAAGTATTTGATGCCTGCTTCATTAGATTTCTGGCTGAGTCTTGCGTAAGAAGCTAACAGAATACTGCTAAGACCTAAAGTTTCAAGTGCTACAAAAAATACTAGGAAATCATTAGCGCCAGTTAAAACTGCTGCTCCTAGAGTCGCAGTTAATAATATTGGATAATATTCCGCAGGGCTCTCAACGGGTTTGAGGTATCTACCAGAGCTTAAGCTGATAACCCAAGTCACTGTATAAATAATGGCGCGGAAATACACTGAAAGCGTGTCTGAGATAAAAGAATCATAGAGTATTTTTACAGAAGGTACTTGCACTCCAGCACTACCAGCTAGAAATCTACTTGCAGTAGCAGGTACTAATCTATAGAGTGTATAAAAGGCCGCAAGTCCTAGAATTATTGAGGTGACCGCTGGCACTGATTTTTTGCCTTCAGGGTGCAGGCTCATTAATAGTGTTAAAAGTATGCCTACTAAAACTATTAGCTCAGGCGTTAAAATCTCTCTTATAAGTATCCAATTCATATAATTTCGCTTTTATGAGACTTGTATTCTGGCGACAAGTCCAATTTAGATTGTAAGATAAAGCTAGGTATCCAGCAAGTAATGGCTAAGACCCAGATAAGTAGCAGCACAGAATTATTGTATTTGATTAGCGAGATCTCTAGTCTTACTGATGTTGATGCGATTATAGATAAGGTTCTTGCTCAACTCAGCAAGCTTTATAAAACAGAAGCAAAGCTTAGTGCCCATGAAGAAGGTTCACTGTCATTAGCCTTGAAAATTAAAGATACAACCTGTGCCTATATTAGTTTTACAGCAGCATGCAAGTGGTCAAAAGAAGATAAGAAAGAGCTTGGGCTTTTTATGCAGTTGGTTTCGCGGTGCATAGATCAGTTGCAGTTAACAATCGATCTAAGTGCTAGTAACGAGCGTATGCTTGAGCAGAGTAGATATATGTCACAGATTTTTAGTACTGTCTCGCATGAGTTGCGTACGCCGCTCACTAATGTTATTGGTTTTAGTGAGTTGATGTTAGCGCGTGACTTAGATCCTGAGACTAACAAGCAATATCTAAGCGAGATCGCCCGATCTGCAAGGCGCCTAGCGACTCTTATTAATGACTTCTTAGATCTTTCGCGGGTTGAAGCTAGTGGTGAGATTAGGCTTGATGACCCTGAGCCTGCTGATATTGATTGGATTGCTGAGCGTGCTTGGAAAGATCTTAACGCTGAGGTGATACTTAACCGCGAGCCGGCACAGATAGAATGGCAGATTGCCAAGAATTTACCTAAAGTGAATGTGGACAGCGATGCCATGATACGTGTCTTTATTAATTTATTCTCGAACGCTCTGAAATATGGCTCTGGCTCCAAGATCATCTGTCAGATGGCAGTTACAAAAGACTTAGTTCAGGTTAGAGTAGAAGATAAGGGTATAGGCATTCCACAAGAGATGCTTGACTCTGTGTTTGATCGTTTTGTCCGGGTGGACAACGGTGTGACACGTGAAACTGGTGGAACTGGGCTTGGGCTTTGGATTTGCCGGCAGATCGTTGAGGCACATGGTGGCAGGATCTGGATTACTAGTGAGTTGAACAAAGGTTCTAGTATTCATTTCACTTTGCCTTATATAAAATGAGAAAACTAATTTTATTGTTTTGGCTAACTATGAGCGCTAGTTCAGCAGCTCTCTACGCGCCAGCTGATCAAGCTTTAGACCTTGGAGTGGTTAATGGTCAGCATCTCTGGCAGACCGGCACACGCTTAGAAGTAGTAGAGCAAAAATTCCGTAAACATTACTATGAATTGGTTGATAACAATATCAAACCAGCAGAGGATGAGTTCTATGTTAATAGTATCTACGATGTGCAGAATAAAATTGGCAAAGCTTTAGTTAAGCGCTCTACTAATCAACGTAGTGGTGAAGTATTTAATTCATCGGTAGAGTTTGGTGTAGGTGATCTCTTGGCTGATGATTTGGTTATAGATGAGATAACCGTGCGTCCGCGCAAGTACATAGTAGTGCGTAGAATCTCTACTGGCGAACTTTATTATCTAAGAGTTAGCTATGGGCTTAGTAAGTCAAGGCTAATACCGAAGCGAGATTAACTCATGGTCATAGTCTTGGCGCTGCGTGGCATAATGCTCTTAGTGCCCTTGTTTAGGTTTCTATTCTTAATTGGTATATTGCTGCAGCCTTGCTCAGCGGCCAACCTCTTATCTGCTTGTATTGGTACAGGAGCTTGCGTAGGCTCTAATATATTTTTTCCTTGTTATGAGACGGTAGGCACTACAGCAACAGTACCTTATCGGGTAGATAAAGGAATACTTGGTGATTTGAGCAGCGATACTGCTACGCAAGCCGTTGATGACATGCTTGCGATGTGGGAGACTGTTGCAGCTTTAGATTTTTCTAAGCAAGGTACTTTAGATGTTGATGTTAATTTTGATAATTTTATTGATTACCTAGAACCGGATTCACCGTTAGGCTATAGCCCAATTATTTTCGATAACGAGGGTAATATTGTTGAAGAATATTTTGGTAGTGGTTCTAAATCTAATGTTCTTGGTTTTGCCTCTTCAGTGTTCTTTGATCAAAACTTAAGCACAGGTGCTATTACCGCAATAGTCGAATCACACTCTTTATATAACGGCTATCTTTATACGGATGCTAATCGCCGTGATTTAACAGGTGCTACAGAAGTACTTAATGAATTTAAAACCACTATTCTCCATGAATTTGGGCACATGGTTGGAGTAGATCATACTCAAGGTGGTTTTATTGACGAATATAATAGCGATACTGCTGACCTAGATACTTTCCCGGTTATGTTTCCTATCGCAGCAAATTCAGAAATCGAATTGCACCGTGATGATATCGTCGCTATTAATATGTGCTATCCATCTAGTTCCATTACTAGTGGCAAAGGTAGGATCAGTGGTACTTTGACTAAATCTGGTAATAACGTTAAGGCTGCTAACGTGATTGTTTATAACGTATCTAATACTGCTGAAGAGGTAGTTTCCACGGCTTCAGATTCTGATGGTCAGGCTAATGGGACTTTTAATTTTCCCTATCTAATGCCTGGTGACTACATTATCAAAGCAGAACGCATTGATAGTGGTTTTACTGGTGGTTCAAGTGTTGGTATCCATAGTGCACGTACAGGGACATTATTTAATACTGGTTTCTATATGGGTGACGATGTTACTCCATTGAGTACTACTAGTCTAAGTGATGGTATTAGTTCAGCTCAGAGAGTGACAGTAACTGCTGGTACTAACCAGAGTATTTCTTTTGAACTGATTCCATCAGCAACGATTGATCCAGATGCTACTTTTACTCTTGCTGGTAAAGCTGTGAATACAGCAATTCGTGCGAATTTCTTCAGAAAAAAATCTGTTAATCTTAAAATTAATAAAGTTGGTACAGGTAAGCGTAGATTAACCTTAGTAGCTGATGATCCTAGTTTAGTAACTTTTAAACCAAGTACTGTAACTATAGGTGGACGTAAAACTTCAGTGACAGTTGTTGTATCAGTTGCTTCCTATATTGATTTGTTAACAAGCTACCCTGACTACGATAATACTGGTGCGGAGATTGGTGTTACGGTTGAGGATTTGGATACGGGATATATTGATAATGGAAGTGTGCTGACACTGTATTGAGTTATTGCGCACCCCTAGGGCGAAGTAATCCATTATAATAATGTTATTATTGCGCTGCGTAGTTTAGATTTTGCACTCGCCCACGAAAGCGCAGAAACCTGCCGTATGGCGCGTTTCTGCTATAATGTATAGCGGTATTCCGTATGAGTTTAGGGACTGCACCCGTTAACTTATCTAACCTTCAACAACCCTTTGGCTCTAGTGGCCAAACTACTGGGTTGCGTAATCCTTTTGGCTTGGCAGAGACGCCATCGCTAAGTAATACAGGGTCTCTTTTAGCAGCTCCACCTTCTAATCAAGTACATTTTCCTGATGGCGCACTTAATCCGATCAATGTTGCAAGTAGGGTTTTAGTATTTGATATAGATGAGACTATTGCTGCTCGTGTTACTAAATCTGACAAGAAGAAATTAGAAAAAGCTGGTTATAAAGTCTATGACGTTGGTCCTGACGAGAAAGGTCAAACAGATGAATTCCCATATTTTATAGAACGCCCGGGTGCTAAAGAGCTAATGAAAAAGCTAGTTAATGAGGGGTTTGTTTTAGTGGCTTCTTCACGTAACGTGCCACACCATGTCGAAAAAGTAATTAGTACTCTTGGTTTTGGTGATTTACTGTTTCATCATTTTGCTAGATATCATCTTAATCATAAAGATCAGTTGGATTTTAAAAAATATCCTAATCACTCTAACAATATAGGTTTCTGGGCTCGTTCTTTTAATTGGCTTTGCCGCAATACTGTAGGTTGGTTCTCTGATGCGCTTCGTTGGATACGTTGTAAACTTTTCAACCAAAGACCGTATAGAAATACTCCTGTTGGTACTGTTAATAAATATCCTCCAGCTCTATGCGGAGCTAGGGTACTCTTCGATGATCAACCTGAAAATACTAGTCATGCTAAGCGTTCTGGTGATTGGGTGCACGTACAAATTAAACGCTTCCCGGGTAATGTTCAAGGCATGAAAGAATCTGAGGAGCGTGATAGTAGTGGTAACTATAAATGGTGGGCAGAATTCTTGAAAGCCACTGATATTCTAAAAGATCCGGCACGTGGTTGGCAAGAATTATTCAGAACTAGTTATAGTAAAGAACCTAAAATTACCAAAGTAGAAGTAGATAAAGTCTTTAATGATAAACTCTCTAGGACTTTTGGTTTTAGGGTTTAAGCCAGCTCTATACTGCGATCGCGGGCGGCTTTAATTGCCTTGCGCACTAGTTCACGGACTTTATCATTCTCGAGGCTAGTAATAGCAGCGTGAGTAGTGCCGTTAGGACTAGTTACCTGCTCGCGTAAATTACGAGCAGTATCAGTCATCAAATCCATAACTTTAGAAGGTTCAGCGGCTAGCGAGTGGTGTAATTTAGTGAAGGCGAGATAGCCAGAACCGTAAGCTGTAGAGATAGCAAGTTTCTCAGAGTCACTAGCTGTAAGTCCTAGTTCTACTCCAGCCTCTGTCATAGCTTCAATGAGATAGAAAATATAAGCAGGTCCCGAACCAGAGAGAGCAGTAACTGCGTCGAGTTTAGACTCGTCCATAATAAGCGCGATCCCCAGTGATTCAAAGATGCGCATGGTGTTGTCCAAGTCTTTATGCGTAACTTTAGCGTTAGGAGCTAGTACAGAAGCTCCTCGCTGTACTTGTGCTGGAGTATTTGGCATCACGCGAATAATAGGATTATGCGGGAAGAACTCCTCGTAAGTCGCAAGCTTAACACCAGCAGCGATAGAAACTATAACTGTAGTTGCTGCACTCTCGGCGATATTTTTGCAACTCAACTCAGCGAGCAGAGTTTTCATATCCTTAGGTTTAACCGCGATAATCAGAGTCTCGAGCTGACCTTTCTGAGCGCTTGTTGCTAGGTTTTTAAGTTCAGTAGTAGTTTGGTAACCTTTTTGTTTAAGCTGATCTAGTCTCTCGGTGACAGTATCGCAAAGCAAAATCTCATCAGCTTTATATAGCTGTGCTTGAACTAGCCCCAGCGCGATTGCTGAGCCCATGGCGCCGGCGCCGATTATAGCTAGTTTGGTGTTGGACATCTGCAAACATTTTATCACTCAGGATTTACCGGATTGACTTATATCAGCGTTGTTTGCTCGCTCGGCTTCCTCATTGACGGATGAAGTCAACTCCAGAGCCTCGCTTGCAAACGCCTTGATCTAAGCCAATCCTCTAAATCCTGTATTTAAACCGTCGCCAATTGCTTGGTATCTACTATAGTTTTACCAGCAAGAGCATTAGAGTAATTCTTCTCTACTTGCGCCCAGTTAACTAGTTTGTAGAATGTTTCCATCCAATCAGCACGTTTGTTTTGGTGCTCTAGGTAGTAGGCATGCTCCCAAACGTCAGCTGTAAGAATAGGCTTACGATTAGAGTTCATTAGACAGTTGTCTTGGTTCGCTGATTTCTCGATATTAAGAGTGCCATCAGGATTAACAGTTAGCCACGCCCAGCCGCTGCCGAACTGAGTTAGACCAGCCGCTGTAAATTCTTTTTTGAAGTTAGCGAAATCAGTCCATTTAGCTTTGATTTGCTCAGCTACTTTACCGGTCGGTTCGCCGCCAGCATTAGGTCCCATGATTTGCCAGAACAGTGAGTGGTTGTAGTGACCGCCACCATTATTGATAATTGGTTGACGTTTCTCAGCAGGGATATCATTTACTTTAGTCATAAGCTCCTCGATAGCTAGGTTCTCGAAGCCCGTACCAGCAAGAGCGTTATTAAGATTAGTTACGTAAGTTTGGTGGTGCTTACCGTAGTGAAATTCCATGGTCGAGCCAAGATAGTTAGGCTCAAGAGCTTTAAGATCGTAAGGCAGTTTTGGTAGTTCGTGTGTCATATTATTTCCTTTTTTGCGAGCCCCCTCAAAATTAAAGGGCCCGCAAACGCAGGCCCTGACTAGTTTATATGTTTAGCGCGTGCAAGTTGCTGGTTCTTTGAAGAACTCTTTTAGACCGGCTTCGTTTGGCTTCATACCTTTGTCGCCTTTAGTCCAGTTAGCTGGGCAAACTTCACCGTTCTTCTCGAAGAACTGAAGTGCTTCAACCATACGAACAGCTTCGTCAACGTTACGTCCAAGTGGAAGGTTGTTCACTACTTGGTGTTGAACGATACCGTTTTTGTCGATCAAGAACAATCCTCTAAATGCGATTCCAGCATCAGTGAAAAGTACATCGTATGCTTGAGAAATTTCTTTCTTAAGGTCAGCAACTACTGGGTAAGTTACCCCTTGGATACCGCCTTGCGCCTTAGGTGTGGTTAACCATGCGAAGTGAGAGAACTTAGAATCAACAGACACGCCGATAACTTCTGTATCAAGGTCGTTGAAGGTTTTAAGTTGATCTTGGAACGCATGCAACTCAGTCGGGCACACGAAAGTAAAATCTAGTGGGTAAAAGAATAGTACAACGTACTTTTTACCTTTATATGAGCTAAGCGTAACTTGCTTAAACTCGGTTCCGTTAACTACAGCGTCTGCTGTGAAATCTGGTGCTTGTTTTCCTACTAATACTGCCATTGAATAATCTCCTTGTTTGCTAATGATTATACAATTCTCAAGATTACAGAAATGTTAAGTCAGAGCCGCATAGCGGGGATTCTGCACTCGCCCACGGCAGCGCAGAATCGAGCCGTCGGGCTCGTTTCTGCTATGGTAGTATTACACATTGCAGATGAGCCCGAAACCAACCTATAACTTAAGAGTTGACCGCATAGATCCCCTGCCAACACCGGAGTCTCTCTATGAGGCTATACCTATATCTGACGCGGCGGCACAGATGGTATTCGAGAGCCGTCAGATCGCCAGCGACATCATCAACGGTCGCGACAAAAGATTACTTGCCATTATCGGTCCTTGTTCTATTCACGACACTCAGCTTGCTTACGATTACGCTAAGCGCTTGCAGAAATTACACGAAGAAGTTAAAGACAGTATCTATATTGTGATGCGTGTCTATTTCGAGAAACCACGCACAGTGCTTGGTTGGAAAGGACTTATTAATGATCCGCATCTCGATGGAACTTTCGATGTGGTTAATGGTCTTGGCAAAGCTCGACAAATATTATCGACTATTACTGAGATGGGCTTGCCGACAGCAACAGAGATGTTAGATCCAGTTGTGCCTCAGTATCTTGCGGACTTTATCACCTGGTCGGCGATTGGTGCGCGTACTACTGAGTCGCAAACTCACAGACAAATGGCATCAGGATTGTCTATGCCTGTAGGACTTAAGAATGGTACTACTGGTGATTTACTGGTCGCGATCAATGCGATTCAATCTTGCTCGCAAGCGCAGCAATTCTTAGGTATTAATCATTCTGAAGGCAAGATCTGTGTCTTGCATACTACTGGTAATCCAGACGCTCACATAGTTCTGCGCGGCGGCTCTACTGGTCCTAACTACGATAAAGTACATATAGAGATCACCGAGCGCGAACTTGAAGTAGCTGGTATCAACACCGGCATTATGATCGATTGCAATCATGCCAACTCTAATAAAGACCCTTACAGGCAGCCAGATATATTACAGAATTTAGTTGATCAAAAACTCGCGGGCAACTCTTCGATTATAGGATTCATGATAGAAAGTCATATCAATGGTGGTAGTCAAGCTATTCCTGAAGATCTATCTACTTTAAAATATGGCGTCTCAGTTACTGACAAATGCCTAGATTGGGAAGCGACAGAAGCTTGTGTTAGAGAGGCGGCGAAGCAGCTTAGGGCTGTGGTTAAGGCGTAGCGATATAATCATCTGCTAATGGCTACCACCACCACCCCTGAAGTTCATAAGATCATACTCGCTAAACCGCGGGGTTTCTGTGCTGGGGTGAATAGGGCTATAGATATAGTAGACCTAGCTTTAGAGAAATATGGGGCACCCTTATATGTGCGCCATGAGATAGTGCATAACCATCATGTGGTGAATGATTTTAAATCGCGAGGAGTGATTTTTGTAGAGGCACTTGACGAGGTACCTGATAACGCCACGCTTATATTTTCGGCGCATGGAACTTCACCAGCGGTAATTGCTGCAGCTAAAGATCGTGGTTTGAATTTTATAGATGCGGTTTGTCCTTTAGTCACTAAAGTACATAACGAGATCTCCCGAGCGATAGCAGAAGGCAAGCGCGTGATTTATATCGGGCATAGAGGACATCAAGAAGTATTAGGGGCTATGGGTTACGCCGAGACAGCTCAAGTAGACGACGGCACCAAAGCTAACCAGGAAGCACAGTTCCAGCCACAGCAAAATATTTATCTAGTCGAGACTGTCACGGATGTAGAGCGCTTAGTACCAGTGCTTATTAATCAGCGCCTAGTGGTTGCAACACAAACCACCTTATCGCTTGATGACACTGCTGCGATAGTCACTAAACTAAAAGAAACTTTTAGTGATATAGAGTTTCCGCGCTCTGATGATATTTGCTATGCTACCCAGAACCGCCAAGATGCTGTTAAGGAGCTAGTTAGAGTTGCGGATCATATATTAATTATCGGTAGTACTAACTCTTCTAACACTATGCGCCTACTTGAGTTAGCGCAGAAATCTGGAGTAAGTGCTGAACTGGTGCCTAATCCACTGGATTACGAACCTAGCGCAGAATTAAAAGGCAAAACTATAGGCATTAGTTCTGGAGCCAGTGCGCCAGAGGTTTTAGTTGAGACACTGATTGCGAAGCTAAGCAGCTTAGATACTAAGATCGAAACCCTCAATATTAAAGAAGAGAAAATTACTTTTCCGTTGCCATCAGGTTTACGCTGAGATTTTATCTAATCGCCGCGTGGTGGGCTTGGGGGCTGGTAGCCATCTTCTATCTTCTCAAAGAGTTCGCGTGCCCCTCCTCCCGCACGGGCATTAGTCCTTAATAGATATGCCATATAAGGACTTAAAGGATTAGTTTTAATTGCTCTAGGTGGAGTCTCATCATTAGCTATCTCTGTAGGGAGATTCCCACAATGCTCTTTTACCGCCAAGAGTCTTTCAAAGTGTTCAGGAGTTATACCAGTTCTAGGAACAAAATGTTTATATAAAAAAGGTCTTTCGACAAGAGGTTCTACATAAATACGAAACTTATCATCTCTTGCTATGGCTATAAGAAAACTAGCTGCTCCCCAATCTAAATGAGTTAATTTACTGAAATCATTAGTTATTGCTGCATAGCTAACTCTTGCAAAATCTTCTCTTAGAGGGAGAGTCTTAATCATATTTAGTAATTTTTCTGCCGCCACTACGCTATTTTCTTCGCTTAATGCGACTATATGATTCCAAACATCATCATGAC
>JACCDV011245355.1_pt1 | contig 40535 bp, 37 predicted proteins | sample 7446131 | NCBI WGS metagenome assembly JACCDV01 (sample SAMN15323448, study PRJNA562643) | freshwater metagenome | isolation source: river surface water | place: USA:Blue River Watershed | collected 2017-08-17
AGCTGCTGTCGGTCTTGGTCTTTGCGAATCAATTCGCGCACGTATTCGCTGTGGGTGCCGTAGCCACGCTCCGACACCTGACAGTCAACAAACGTTTTGAGCGTGTCGGGCAATGAAATGTTCATGGTGGTCATGAGAGTATTTTAGCGATTTTGGCAAATTTTGGCAAAAAAAAAGCCGCCCAAAGGCGGCTTTCCTGCCTGCAAACAAAACCTCAAACGTTAGCGGCAGACGCCTCGCGCTCATTCGCCAAATGCACCCAGTCCACCACCTCGCCGCTGGGTTGGTAACCACTCACCAACTGTTGCAGCAAGCCGCGAATGGCGGGCACGTCGTTCACGCCCATGGCCAGTTGCAAGGCGTTGAGCCGCTGGGAGAGTTCGGGCCAGCTCAGGAATTGTTCGTGCGCTTTCATGATGCGTGGGTGCTGGGTGGGCTTGGGGTTGTCGCCGATCAGCAGCTCCTCAAAAAGCTTTTCACCGGGGCGCAAGCCGGTCACGGCCAGCTCGATGTCGCCACTGGGGTTGGCCTCATCGCGCACCGTCAAGCCCGACAGCTCCACCATTCGCCGCGCCAAGTCGATGATCTTCACCGGCTCGCCCATGTCGAGCACAAACACGTCACCGCCCTGCCCCATGGCACCCGCCTGAATCACCAGCTGCGCGGCCTCAGGGATGGTCATGAAATAGCGTGTGATGTCAGCGTGCGTCAAGGTGATGGGCCCACCGTTTTTGATTTGCTCACGGAACAGCGGCACCACCGAGCCGCTGGAGCCCAGCACGTTGCCAAAGCGCACCATCGAGAACGTTGTGGCGCTACGCTGCTCGGCGAGTGCCTGCAACACCATCTCCGCCAACCGCTTGGTGGCGCCCATGATGTTGGTGGGCCGCACGGCCTTGTCGGTGCTGATCAGCACGAAGTTGCGCACCCCGTTACGCGCCGCCGCTTCGGCGCACACCCACGTGCCCCACACGTTGTTGCGCACGCCTTCGGCGGGGTTGTGCTCCACCATGGGCACGTGTTTGTAGGCTGCGGCGTGGTAGACGGTGTGCGGCTTCCAGGTGTCCATGATCTCGTGCATGCGCACCTCGTCGCACACCGAGGCCAGCAGCGGCACCAGCTCCACCCCATCGGCCACGGCCAGCAACTCTTGGTGAATTTGGTACAGCGCGAATTCGCTCATGTCCACCAGCAGCAGTTGCTTTGGGTTCGTACGCACAATTTGCCGGCACAGCTCGCTGCCGATGCTGCCGCCCGCGCCCGTCACCACCACCCGCTTGCCCAGGGTGTTGAGGTTGAGGAGCAAACCATTGGGCTGCACCGGCTCGCGGCCCAAGAGGTCGTCGATGTCCAGATCGCGCAGGTCCGACACGTTCACCTTGCCCTGCGCCAAATCGTTCAAGCTGGGCAAGGTGCGCACCGCCACCTTGAAGGGGGCCAAGGTGTTCAAGATTTCATTGCGCCGGGCGCGGCTGATGGTGGGCAGCGCCAGCAACACGTGGGTCACGCCCAAATTCACCACCAATTGCCCCAAATCTTGAGGGGCGTAAATGGGTTGACCGTTCAGCACGTGGCCTTGCAATCGGTCATCGTCGTCCAAAAAACCCGCCACACGCATTTCTTGGCTGTTGGTCATGGCGCGCACCAGCTGACGACCCGCGTCACCCGCGCCGTACACCAAGACCTTGGGTAAGGTCGCCAAGCGCAATCGGTTTTGATACGCACCTCCCAACCAATACCGAGCCACAGCCCGCGACAAACCCACGGCCAACAAGAGCAGCATGGGCTGAATCAGCCCCAGGGTACGCGGTACACCCGCAAAACCAAACGCGGTGATCGCTGTAAAAAACACCACGCCGTACATCAACATGGCCTTGGTCACCGTCATCAGCGCAGGCCAACCCGAGTACCGAAAAATCGCCCGGTAAAAGCCTTGGGTGATGAAAATCGGCAAGGCCACCGCCACCGACAAGAGTGCGGCGTTCATGGGCTGCCATTGCTCGTGGCCCCGCATGGGCACCCATTCGCCCAAACGCAAATAAAACGCCAACCACACCGTCAGCACACACAAGCTCACATCCACACTGAGCGCCACCAAACGCTTGGCCACGCGCGGCAAGGCCAAGGTTCTGATGGCCCATGCAGACTTGTTCACCGGCTGGCCTCTTTCAAAACGCTGGTGATGGCGTTCACCGAACGGTTCATGTCATCTGCTGTCAACGTGGGGTGCACCAAAAACATCAGCGAGGTTTCACCCAAGGCCTTGGCCACAGGCAAACGATCCTGGGGCCGCCAACCCGTGCCATCAAAAGCCTTTTCCAAATACACCTCGGAGCAGCTGCCTTGGTAGCACGGCACACCTTGTGCGTTGATGGCTTCGATGATGCGGTCACGACTCCAGCCCAAAGCCAAGCTCTCTGGGCGGACGTAAGCGTAAAACTTGTATTGCGCATGCACACAACCACCCTTGTCATCGCGAGCGCAGCGTGGCGATCCAGGGCAGGAAGCGCACCCAAACTGCGGCAGACGTACCACACCACCTTCCCCCGCAAACGGCCGCAAAGCCGCCGCCAGCGTATTGGCATGGGCGTGTCGCTTGGCTGTCCAATCGGCCATGCGCCGCAGCTGGATGCGCCCAATCACCGCCTGCATTTCCAGCATGCGCCAGTTCGTACCAAAGCTTTCGTGCAGCCAACGGAAGCCCGGCGGGTGCTGGCGCTCGTACACCGCTTCATAACTCTTGCCATGGTCTTTGAAACTCCACATGGCACGCCAGAGGGCTTCGTCGTGGGTGGTGACCATACCGCCCTCACCGCCCGTGGTCATGATCTTGTCTTGGCAAAAGCTCCATGCGCCCACGTGGCCAATGCTGCCCACACTGCGGCCTTTGTACCGGGCACCATGTGACTGAGCGCAGTCCTCAATGACTTTCAGGCCGTGTTGTTCGGCCAGCGCCATGATGGGGTCCATGTCACATGGCCAGCCAGCCAAGTGAACACAAATCACCGCCTTCGTGCGCGGCGTCAGCACAGCAGCCATGGTACGGGCGGAGATATTGCCCGAATCGGCCTCCACGTCGGCGAACACGGGCACAGCACCCGCATTCACGACACAAGACACCGAAGCAATGAAGGTGCGCGGCGTCACCACCACTTCGTCACCGGGGCCTATGCCCAAGGCTTTGAGCGCCACATCCAAAGCCAAGGTGCCGTTGGCCAGCGCCACCGCATGCGGCACGCCGCACCACGCGGCAAACTCTTGTTCAAACTCTCGGCATTCGGTGCCGGTCCAGTAATTCACCTTGTTGCTCAGCACCACCCGATGCACAGCGTCGGCTTCTTCAGACGTGAAACTGGGCCATGGTGCAAACGTGGTGTTGAGCATACAAATTAAAAAACCTGATGCGCCTCCAAGGAGTTGCGCATCAGGTTCAAAGCGTATTGAAGGGAGAATTTAAGCCTTGTTGGGCTTCAGGTTGCAGGCTTGCCTCAGAGACTCCCGATCTGGAAATTCCTTTTGCACGTAATCTGCGATCAATTTCTTGCCTTGCCTTAGCAGCACAATTTCGGATTTCGTCAACCGATCGGAAACCCACAAGGTAGCGGGCTTCGTTTGCAGTGAGCGCGTCGGGCTGGATACCGAAGATTTCAATGCATTCATCTTGAAACCTTTCTTTAATGATTCGAACATCTCGCGGATTGGGTATGAGTTGAGGATTACGCCCAGCGTTCGCCAAGGCAACCACATCAACAACCGCCCCCCCGCTACAAACGATGTAATTGTTTAATTCTGCCAGAGTTCCGCCCAAGCTGGTCACATCGTCAACTAGAACATACTTTCCGCCAGCAACTACTTTTCCTTCAAAGGTGGCTCTGCTGACCATACGTTCCATCGCATTGGCACCCGTGTGGTAGACCCTGTCGGTTTGGACGATTTCTTTGTCAACCGTCCCACCAAAGATGGTGGCACAAACAGCCGCCAAAGTTTGGGGAATGGCGTTGTCACCGCTGGCCTCCTTAGCATGAGGGGCCACAAAAATACATCCAGCAGAAAACCGCGACTCGTTATCAAACAGCCAACGTACGGCTAAGTCTATGTTCAAAGCCAAAGCGGCCTCTGGCTCACCAGACTTGGCTGCTTTGTAGTTTGGGTGTGCCTTTATTCCAGCATCGCTGTTGAATAGCGACAAAACGGCTGTCCCCGCTGCAAAGCCATATTGCCTAAGCACCGCAGCTTACCTTTCCAAAACCCTAGCCGGGTTGCCCACGACAGTGACGCCGGCGGGCACGCTCTTGGTCACCACCGCACCCATACCCACCACCGCGCCGCGGCCGATGACCAGCGGCGCTCCGGGCGCGCCTTGTTTGATGAGCGCACCTGCGCCAATGTAGGCGTGGTCTTCAATCACCACATTGCCGTTGCACTTCACACCGGGCGCAAAGGTCACAAAGTCGCCAATCACACAATCGTGTTCCACATAGCTGTAGAGGTTGGCATGAAAGTGCCGGCCAATGCGGATGTTGCTGGTGAGCGTGACGAAGGGGCTGAGAATGGCCCCGTCCCCCAGCTGCACGTCGTCCATCTGCACCACATTGGGCGCACGCACCTCAAAAAACCCTAGGCCATCGGCAGCGCACTGCAAAGCCAATCGTTGCCTGATTTGGCTATTGGCGATGGCGATGCACACATGGCGGCTGCTGGCAGGCTCGACCATCCACTGCGCATAGGTCAGCACGCGCTGGCCATTCACCTGCGTAGCGGGTGGGTGATCGTCCACAAACACCAAGTCAGCCTGACCCTCGCTCAAGGCAGTCTGCAGCTGTTGACGAGCCAAGGGCATTACCCCACGACCGCAACCACTGGCACCAAAAATTGCGTAGCGTTTCATTTAACCGGATCCTTTTTCGGGGGGCTACCCGTAAACCTGGGCATAGTCACCTCCCCCGCTGCGCTGATGCCGTCGCGCACCAGTACCTTTTTCACCGTCATCCACAAAATGCGCACGTCCAGCCACAGGCTGCGGTGGTCCACATACCACACGTCCAGCGCAAACTTGTCTTCCCAGCTGATGGCGTTGCGGCCATTGACCTGCGCCCAGCCAGTGATGCCGGGGCGCACCTCGTGGCGGCGGGCTTGCTCTGGGGTGTAGAGCGACAGGTACTCCATCAGCAGTGGGCGCGGGCCCACCAAGCTCATGTCGCCCTTGATCACGTTCCAAAGCTCGGGCAACTCGTCCAAACTGCTGGCGCGCAAGAAGCGGCCAAAGGGGGTTAGGCGCTTAGCATCGGGCAGCAAGGCCCCATCGGCGCCGCGCTCGTCCGTCATGGTGCGGAATTTCACCATTTCAAATGGCTTGCCGTTTAAGCCCGGGCGTACTTGTCTAAAAAACACCGGGCTACCCAGCTTGCTTCGGACCAGCCAAACCAGCACCAGCAGCGGCACAGCCAAGGCCAACAAAGCCACCACAGCCACCACCAAGTCAAAACACCGCTTCATGCCTTGGGCGCTGGGGACTCAGGGCCCAACAGAATTTTTAAATAGTCTTGGGCCAATTGCCTGTAACTGCGGTTGGCCATGATCCATTCTCGCCCCTTCGCACCCAAGCTGGCCCGCTCTTGGCTAGACATAGCTGCATAGCGTTCGATCTCGGCCCGCAAAGCCGGCACATCGCCCGCCGGCACAAACGTGCCACAGCCGGCTTCATCGATCATCGACGGATAACCGGTGTAAGACGCCACCACAGGCTTGCCCGCCAGCATGTAGTCAATCACTTTATTGAGCGACTGACCGAAGCGCCAGACTTTGGACACGTGCACCGAGAAATACAACACATCGCATCGGGCCAACACCGCTTGCACCATGGCTTTGGGTACTTTGGGCGCAAACGTCAAATTGGGCAGGTGTGCATATTTTTGCTGGTAATGCGCACGCAAATCACCGTCGCCCACCACCAAAAAGTGCACCTGCGGCTGGTCTTGCATCAGCGCTGCACAGTCGAGCATGGTGTCCAAGGCATTGGTGATGCCGATGGTGCCCGCGTGCACCACAATAAATTTGTCTGCTGGAATGTGCTGCTTAGCGTAATCGGCCGGCAGCGCTGTGCCAACCATCAATGCCACCTCATCCACACCCATGGGAATGCAATGCGTGGGCTTGGCTTGGCCCAACACCTGCTGCACATGCTCCGCCAAATTGGGCATGGTGCCCACCACGGCATCGACGTAGCGGTAACCCAACTTTTCAATCCACCCCAAGCCCAACACCAGGGGGTTCCAGCGGCTAAAGCCACCCTCTTCGGTGATGGTCAGCGGCCAAATGTCGCGGATTTCGAGCACCAGTCGGCAACCATACTGACGCCTGAGCCAAAAGCCGTTGAGCACCGTCAACAAAGACAAGCTCGACACCACCACCGCATCGGGCTTGGGTAAGCCCGCTTTGGGCATACGCCACAAGCGCCATTCAAAGTCAAGCCAACTGGCGATGCGCCGCACCGACTTGGCCACTTGGTAGCGCATGGTCTTGACCCACCACAGCTGCAGGCCATCCACGTCTTGGCGAACGTAGGGCTGATTCAAATCGGGCACTTCGGCCAGCTGATTGGAATCTGATGTGATGACCACACAGGTGTGCCCCAAGCGCGCCAGCTCACGCATGATCAAGTAACCGCGTCCGCCCACACTGCCCTGGCTCGGAGGCGTCACATACTTAGAAACGTACCAAATACAGGCCATTCCAATTCATTCAATCACACAGTTTAGGAATTGCATTGATGACCGGAATGACTTTGTCAAAATCCATCCCGATTGCATCCAAGTACCACTTGATGTTGGGGTAACGTGGTTGGTTTTCGTCTTCCACCAGCACCAAGGCCTCTTCGCGCGTCAGGTCGCCTTCGCGAATCTGGTTGCTGCGGAAGGTGTCGTGCTCGGTAAAGCCGGCCACGGTGTAGTAGATGTAGTTGTATATAGCGGCGGTGCCATCGCCAATGCGCCAAGTGGTGTTGGTGTCGGGTGCCGTTTCCCAGTCGTATTGGTTGATCAGCGTGTCGTCAATGGTTTTTTCGTCCCAGCGCCAGTAATCGAAGATGTGGTGGTAGTCCGTTTTTTTGTTGAAGCTGCGGTAGTACTCACCCGACAAGGTGTCCCACAGCGAGCTGTTGAAATAGCCGGGGCTTTGCGACATGGCTTTGAATCGCAACCATTGGTAGCGCAGTTGCTTCATCGCTCCGCTGGAATAGACCTTTTCCTCTTCAAAGTCAGGGGGCACCCCCAAAAAACCCGCTTTAAAGTGGGTCACCTCCAGGGGGTTCACCCCCCAGAGGTTGAGCGAAATACCGGTTTGCTGCTTCACCGTTTCTACATGGCGGAAGAAGTGTTTGTCGCCCGCAGTAAGGATGCTCACCATACCCAAGTGGGGGGACTTGAGCCAAGCCTGCAAGTTCATGGCAATGTTGCGACGCTTGAGTGCAATGTCATCGGCCACAATGATGTTTTCAATGCCCATCTGCGCGCACATGCGGCTAATGTTGCGGCGGCCCAAGTCGGTCACCATGCCCCAGTCATAGGTGTAGGTGATGGGCTTCATCTTCAGCTCTTTAGCAATCAGGTGCAGGCCATAGCAGCTGTCTCGCCCGCCTGAAAACGGCACAATGCAATCGTCGCCATTAGCACGGCGAAACGGCTCGACCAGGTTGAACAACTGCTCCACAGGCTTGGGCTTGTTGCGTGGTTTGTAGTTATGGCAATAGTTGCAAACGCCCGCTTCGTCAAAGCGAATGTAGGGCATGGTCTCGGGCAAGATGCAACGTGTGCAGCGGCGCACGGTGTAACGCTTGTATTCCAGCATGGCCTCTTCGGCCTTGTGGGTGCCCAAGCTGGGAATCAAGTTGGTCGTTCGCTGCGCATGCTCGTGGATGGTGGGGTCAGCCGTGGCCACTGGAATGTCCAACACCAAGCCCTCGGCCCGCACCTGCGTCACTGTTTCACAATTGAGCTGCGTCAGCGGATAGCTTTCTGACGCAAAGTAGTCCGCCCCACCTTTAACGCCGTGGTAGAGGCTGCCGTTGTTAGAAAACAAACACAGCTTGCCCAACTTGGGCAAAGCCAAGGCGCAAGCCACCACGCCTTGACACAGTCGAAGCACCTCACCAGCTATACCCTCAACCCGACCTCCGCGCTCCAGATGCTCGGCCGCAATGGCCGCAATGATTTCGGTGTCAATCTCATGTTTGGGTGTTTTGCCCAGCTGGCCCCACAGGCCCTCGTGGTTCACCACAATGCCGTTATGAATCACACACACCCCATCGCGGTACACCGGCTGGTTATCAGCCAGACCATTGGTGATCAATCGGCTGTGACCCATGACCACACCTGTGGTGGCTGTACTGACACGCTTGAGCAAAGCGGTTATGGCTGTATTCGCTCGGTGGAGGTCATAACCCTGGGAGTTACTGATGAACAAACCGCTGGAGTCTTTGCCACGTTGCTCTGCATGATGGGCCAACAGCTCTGACTCGTTTTGTTTAATGATGTCGCTTGAAATAATCCCAAATATTCCACACATAATTAAGCTTTCAGGATGTTCACTATTTTTTGAGCCGCATTCCCTTTTCCGTAGGGTTCAACGGCTTTTCCAGCGGTGCCTATTGCAGCCACGATGGCACTAGACACAGCATCGGCTGAACTGGGGGTTACCAGTCTGTTCCAACCAGCATCCACCAGCTCCACCCATTCAGTTTCATCTCGTAAAGTAACGCAAGGCACGCGGTAAAAGAAAGCTTCCTTTTGCACGCCGCCCGAGTCGGTGGCAATGACAGCCGCGAATTTCTCCAACTGCACCATGTCCAAATACCCCACTGGGTCAATTAAATGGACATTTGGCAACAACCCCTCCAGCCGTCCCATGCGCTGCAGCACCCCCCGAGTGCGAGGGTGCAACGGCCATACCACGGGCATGCGCTGTGCCACCGCCTGCAGACCACCCACAATGGCCAGCAGGCGCTGGTGGTCATCCGTATTTTCAGCACGGTGAACCGTGGCCAGCACATAAGAGCCTGGGGCAAGACCCAACAGAGCCAACACTCGGCCCGAGGCATCCACGCGGCTGCCATGGTGCAGGGCCACGTCGAACATCACATCGCCCACCTCTTCGATCTGCGTCGCTTGCACCCCCTCACGCTCCAGGTGTGCGCTGGCCACTGCAGTGGGTGTGAACAACCAGCGCGAAATGCGGTCAGTCAGAATGCGGTTCACCTCTTCAGGCATCGCCATGTTGAAGCTGCGCAAACCTGCCTCGACATGTGCCACCGGAATATGCAGCTTGGCCGCAGCCAATGCCCCAGCCAAGGTTGAATTGGTATCACCGTAAACTAAGACAACATCGGGTATCTCTGCCAACAGCACCTTCTCCACCTGCTCTAGCATGCGCCCCGTCATGGCCCCATGCCCGCCGCCGTGAATGTCCAATAAGTAGTCGGGTTTGTGCATGCCCAACTCATGAAAGAACACATCGGACATGTTGGCATCAAAATGCTGACCAGTGTGAACCAGCACCTCTTGCAGTTGGTCAAAATGGCGCATGGCGTGCGAGACCACGCTAGCCTTGATGAACTGTGGGCGTGCGCCCAAAACGGTGACTATTTTTTTCATTTAGGCTTGCAAAATGTTTTTGTAAAAAGCTAATAACTTTGCCTCCTCCACAGACCAGTTGTAACATTCCAACACAGCACGTCGACCGTTTTCGCCCATTTGACGGGCTTCAATGGGGTGCTGCACCAAATAATCAATGGCCTTGGCGATGGCAGCGGGATCCAACGGATTCACACACAGGCCACACTGGTTGCCGAGCACAATTTCTCGCCACAGAGGAAAGTCTGAAGCGATCACCGGAATTCCAGCCGACATATACTCAAACATCTTGTTGGGCTGAGCATCAATGTGATTGGGTAGCGGATGAAATGTAACCAAACCCGCCACCGACCTGCCCAACACATGACGCACCCCGACGCGGTCAACAAAACCCTGCGCATTGACCGCCTGCCAGCCTGGTATGACCATGCAAGCCTGTTCGTCAGCAGGCTCGGAAAAGCGGCCACACAAGTTCAAGCGTGCGCCACTTTGCACTATGCCCATGGCCTGCACCACCTCGGCAATGCCACGGATTCGCCCAATACCCCCCACGTAACAGACCTCGGCGGCTTTGTCGTCCCAAGGCACTTGGGCATCCAACTCGCCTAAAAGCGGGAAGTTGTTGATATCAACGCTGTGAACTCCCATAGCAGTGAATTTGTTGCGTATGTAAGGCGTGGCAGCGATCACTCCATCCAGATGTCGGCAAGCCCAGCGCTCATATGCACCAAACACCTTCGACAACACCCAGCGTGCTGACGCATTCAGATAAGGCTTGCTAAGCAATTGTTTAGGTACGTCTTCGTGAGCATCAAACACCACACGTTTTCCGAGGCGCTTAAGCTTCAAGCCAATGGGCAGCAGCTCTGGGTCATGAAGGTGGTAGACATCGGCATTAAGGTCTAAGGCTTGTCGATAAATTCGCTGTGTTGTTCGGATCATTCGATTCAACCTGCCAGGCAAATAACCAACATCGACAATCGACACGCCCTCAGCCAGCTCGCCACCATAGCCATCGGCAACAACCAAAGTCACATCATGCCCAGACAGTACCAAGCCTCTGCACTCTTTTAAAAACACCCTAATATCAAACCGAGGATGCGCAGAGCTTAAGTGAACAAGTTTCATAAGAGAGACGATCAATTCATCAACATTTTCCAGCGTGCGAAAATAATCCATCGCCAAATATTTCGGCTATATTCTACCCTACCCGCAACAACCAAATCAAACTCACTCAATAATTGAGAAGTGTTAATAAAATCAACATCCAATTTAACCAACCACTCACGAAATTTCGGAGCATTTTTAATAATCAATTCTCGCTCGTTCGCGTCAAATCCAATTTTGTCTTTACGATCCAAAATCTCATCTGGAACAATACCCCTCATAGCCTCCCTGAAAACATGCTTCGTTCTACCGTCATTAGAAATCAAATAATTTTCAGGCAATGAAAGCAGGTAAGATACGAGTTGATCGGTAAGAAACGGAACTCTGCTTTCGACACCAAATGCCATTGAGTTTCGGTCGCCATGTCTAAGCAAGATATTAAGCCCCCTTTTAAAAAGAGACAAACTCAATTCATCAATTAATCTACGGCCTTTTGTGAAAAATCGTGGATGAAAGCGATGTTTTTTTAAAACGACGCCTCTGGAACTGAGTAAATTACGATTTATCCACTTCGGAGTTGAAGATCTACCTTCAAATTTAATTAAGAATTCATACACCCCACCTCTTACAAGAACAGAAATAAAATATTTAATAGCCAACAAAACTGATCGCCCCGGCCACTTTGACCACTTGCAAATAAAATTAAATGCCTCAGTAAATTTTCCGATCTCAATCAAACTTAATATACGATGACCTGGATACCCATTATAACCAGCTAACATTTCATCAGCTCCCTGCCCATCAAGGGTTACCTTTACACCATTTGCAGCAGAGAGTTTATAAACACGATACTGAGCATAAATACTAGTGCTACCAAAGGGCTCTCCTTGCGCCATTATTAAATCATCCATATCATGAAGTAATTCATCAGAACTCAATCGAATTTTATGGGGAATTGCACCCACGTGCCGATTAACTAAATCAATCCAATGCTCCTCGTTAAGTTCAACATCATCAACAACGTAACTAAACGTATTAATCGTCATTAGTGGATCAATATAACGCATTGCACAGACAATGGAAGATGAATCAATGCCGCCAGATAGGGCCGCACCAACTGCAACATCACTACGAAGATGCAACCGTATACTGTCTAGAAACTTATGGCGAACCTGCAATACAGCCTCTTCAAATCCAACCGTCTTTTCAATTATGATGTTTGGCTCATACCATTGCCCAATTTTTGTAATAGCACCTTGATTAAAATCATACTCGAGATAAGTACCCTGCATTAATTGAACAACTCCTTCAAAAAATGTTTCATTGTGATAGTCATAATCGCCGTGAACCAAGTAATCATAACAACGTTGATAATTCAGATTATATTTTTTATTTACAAGCTTTACCAATGCCGGAATTTCAGAAGCGAAGGAAAAAACACCATTATCAAAGGTATAAAAGAACGGCTTTATTCCAAATTGATCCCTTGCACATGTGATTTTCTTCTCCAATGCATCATAAACTACAAATGCAAACATTCCAATAAGCTTTGAAAGGCAATTAATACCCCACTCTCTCCACGCATTCAACAATACTTCAGTATCTGAATTTGAAAAAAATCGGTACTCCAACATCTCTAATTCCGATTTAAGCTCCTTGTAATTGTATATTTCTCCATTAAAAATAATTGTATATCGCTCATCTGACGAGCACATGGGTTGATGACCGGAGCTTGTCAAATCCAATATTGAAAGTCTTGTGTGACCCAATATCAAATATGAATCATCATTAATATTCAAATTGGAGTATATTTTAAACGCTTCATCATTAGGACCTCGATGACTCAAAGCTTTTAATGTCTTTCTTGCCAACCTCTCCTGCTCAAGGACAGTAATTTTTTGAATCCCACCGTAATTAGCAACACCGAATATTCCACACATAATCAATCCTTTTTATAGAACTTATTAATAATTATTTCTTCCAATTTCTTCCTGTGTGACAAGAACAATCCACCAGCTCCTTTGAGCTTTATGTATGCGGTAATATTTTCACTCAATTGTTTATAACTTAAACCGTATCCATATACATATGCAAAGCTCTCTGCACGATGCATCCATGCAACATCCACATTACCAATAATTATCTTTTTATATTTTTTTGCAACCTCATTGATTGACCAATTTTTATTAATGAAATCAATTCCATCTTGACTTATTTTATTTAATTTTTCTTTATTATTAATTATTAATCGAAGGTCATCCTCCAATCTGTCTGGATTGGAAATTATAACAGGAGGGAATTTCTTTTCTTCATATTTTAATTTTATTTCATCCAATCCATATCCAGACACCAAAACAGGTACACCACAAGCCATGGCCTCCATACCCAAGCCACTAAGAGGAAGATCTGAGTATACTTGATCAATCAAGATTGATGCATTTACAATTCTTCTAAGTATTTCATCATTATTGACTCCTTGCAACTCTATATATTCAATTTTATGATTTTCCTCAATTAACTTATTAATTAATTTTCGTATGATTTGTGTACCTTTACCAGGCGCGTGTGATGGTGCATGATATATTTTAATGTTATCGCTGATTATATAATCGCATACAGTGATCTGCTTGGCGAATTGTGCCTGACACAATCTTCCTAATTTAATCACATCCAAATACTCTTTTTTCGCAAGATATGAAGAGGACAAAGGAGAACCTACAATAACATTCGAATATTTTTCAAATCTTCTTATAGTTTTAACTTGTTTTTTAACCAGATCATATTGCTTTTCAATACTAGGCATTCTATGGTTCTCATTCATGAGTGCACCATCCAGATATGCTGGTGTCATATCTGAGCCATGAGACAAGTTCGAAATTATTCGCTTTTTTAAAATTCTAAGAATTGGCAAATCCAAGTTTGATCTAAGTAACGAAATACCAAATCCAAATATAAATACATCGTATTTAAATAAACACCTAATAAAAAAAACAAACCTCATCAATTCAAAAATTATAATGTTTACAGGTCTTATAAAATTATACTTCTTCCCTTTTAAATTGATTTCTCGCATTATTCTTGGAATTATGCTTTCCCCAATATCGCCGCCATAATTAAATTTATTCTCATAGAATGTATAATATTCACATGAAACACCCATTTCAATTAATGCCAACGAAAGATTTCTGTACTGTCCTGCAATCTCGTTCGGACCGATAAAAACTTTTACCTCATGCATATTTTGAGATCTCTCGGTTAATCACATTCAATATCATATCTTCATCTTTTTGCATAATAGAAATGGATCCACTCTCAATATATGGAAGAAAATATTCTTCAACCTTTTCAGCTTCACACCATACACCACTATTAACTCCAAGAATGCTAGCCTCAACGACACTTGCACTATATTCTGTGATATGAAAATTTACATTATTAAGAATGATTACTAGCGGCATGCTCGACACATTAAATATTGTTTTATTCAATTGGTTGGGGAATATGGCATTTAAATTACGCTCTATCCCAGATAATCCCATATAACGAACCTGTAACGGATGAATTTTTAATCCGATTACAATCCCTTGTGCTGTACACTTATAAATTAAATTCATTATAAATCTTGGTATAAAAATAGATCCTAAGCTATTGTCTGTATACTGTAATGTAATAAGAATAGACGGTGATTTCTTAAGACTTCTCAGCTTTTCCTCTCCATCACTATCAATAAAACCAGAACCATCTTTCCTAATTTTGCTTATGAATGGGTGGCCATATAATACCGCATTAGTGCCGCACCAACATTTTTCAATTCTTTTTTTTGATTCTTGATCCCAACAATATACCGTATCTGGTATTCCATTTTCCCGATACAATGTTTGATTTCTAGAGTCATAGTATTTATTATAATCTATTAATCCATGTTGAATATCAATGATTTCCACAGAAATTAATTTTCCTGCTTGGCACAAGTCTTCGCTTGGCTGTACGCATATAACTTTGGAAGATTGGTGCCTTCTGATTATTTTTATCCAAAACTTTAAAATCCACCATCTTTCTAAATTTTTATTTTTCGAAAAATAAAATAATATTTTAAAAATAAATTGCATCATCCTTGCACGTGAATATTCGCCATTTATTGACTGAGGATTTTCATATGAAATTGCGCCCGTCAATTTTGAATACGGCAAATTATACGATACAACCGACTTTCCTTGAAACTTCAATTCATCAATTATTGAATCAGTTAGTGGTGAATATTTTTGATTATTGCGATATATCTGCCTATGATCATCATGGCAGAGAACAATACAATCATATTTTGCCTGCTTAATCTTATTGAATTCCACTACATACCGAACTTCATTAAGACCCTTCTTAATTTTCAGTAGAAATTTAGCAAGTTTTTTTTTTGTTATTTTATATTTTAGTGACATGTTTTATTAATTTATAATTTTATTCGCATTAAAATTTTGCACTTTTAACAATTAAGCAGACAAACCAAAACTAGAGATTGCTAGTTTAAATCCCTCAACCGGAACTCCATGGCAGTCATGTCGCTATGGAATTCGTGGGCTCTGAACTGGTTGTAATCCAGCACACAAGCATCCTCTGGATCTTGAGCTTTTGTGATGCTTTTGAACATATTGGCATCTAACACTTCGTCTCTAATATCCTAGTTGAATCGCTCCACAAACGCATTTTGCTTGGGCTTGCCAACTTGGTTGGGTGGTAATCGTCCCCTTGGCACAGCCCAATCTACAAAGGCTTTTGCAGTTAGCTCGGGGCCGTTGTCCATTCGAATCGACTGCGGAGCAGTCATACACCTCGACCAATCGCTCCATTTTGCGCAGCAACCTCGCGCTGCGAATGGACATACAACACTGAATGCACAAACCCTCTCGGTTGCTCTTGTCAATTACGTTAAGCCTTCTAAAGTTTCTGCCGTCATAAATGGTGTCTCATAAATTCCAATGCCCACACATGGTTGACTTCGATGGCTATGCCCAATGACTGGCGCTCCCGGGTGATGACCCACTTCTTAGCGCGTCGCTTCATGTTGAGCTTCATTTCGCAATAGACTTGATGAACTTTTTTGTGATTACAAGGCTTACCGTCTTTGCTCAGCCGCTGAATGGCATTCACCCAAAATGTTAAATATCTGGCTTTCCGTAAATTTGGACTTCCTCATCTCTCATCCTCAAAGAATTGGAAGTCTCTCTTTTCAACTTGTTCACCGTTTGGGTAAGATTACGATACGTTGCGATTGGAAGTAGGGGTAACGTTTAGGGCTTTAATAGCGTTTTGAAATCCATCAGGGTACATAAGAAGCACTTATATGGTAAGGAAACGGCTTAGCAGGTTCAAGCCGTTCTCGCCGCTTTTTTCCGGATGAAACTGGCAACCAATAATGTTCTCTCGCTGGATTGCGGCGGTGATCTCGTGACCACCATAGGTCGCTATCGCTAGGATGTCACTGGGGTCTGCCGGCTTCATGTGGTAGGAGTGCACCAGATACACCGATCCGTCGACGGGTAGGTCTTGCAAGATCGTTGCGCCCCATGACGACTGAGGTCCGGGATGCAGCGAAGCCCAGCCAATATGCGGTATCTTCAAGCGCTCGCCATCTACGGTTTTGCTAGGGATGGGAATCACATCGCCTTCAATAAGGCACAACCCCACAGTCTCGCCGAACTCGTGGCTGTGGGTCGCCAGCATCTGCATTCCAAGGCAGATGCCTAATAGCGGTTGTTTCGTTAAGACATAGCGTTTAATAGGCTCTATCAAACCGAGATTATTTAAGCCCCGAATTCCATCCTTGAATGCTCCAACCCCTGGAAGTATCAATCGATCAGCACTGATGATGTCATCAGGGAAAGATGATATGCAGACATTTGAAGCACCACAGTGTTCTAGCGCTCGCTGAACGCTGAACAGATTGCCTAGCCCGTAATCAATAACAACGACCTTCTCTTTATTCATGCTGATCTCACGATAAATCCTTGTCCAGCTGCGTATCGACGCAGGTCTGGGATCGTTGTACGACCATAGTGGAGCGCGTCGGCAACCGCTACTGCATCCGCACCTGCGTGCACCACTTCATCAAGATGCGCGAATTGTCCATACCCTCCACTCGCAATAACCGGAACGTTCACTAATTTTGAAATTTCAAGTGTTAACTCAGCGTCAAAACCCTTCCTTGTTCCTTCTTGGTCAATTGAGGTGACAAGGATTTCACCAGCTCCGAGCGAAACACCCTTGGCCACCCACTCAAGTGCATCGAGGCCACTCTTCTCTCGTCCACAATCGGTGTAAATTTCCCATTTATCTTTTCCATGTCGCTTTGCCTCAATTGATAACACCATACATTGGGATCCAAATTTTCTAGCGACTTCAGTGATAAGTTCAGGGCGTCGGACTGCCGCCGTATTAATTGCAATTTTGTCCGCTCCGGCACGCAGCAAATTACCAACATCTTCAACAGTTCGCACACCACCACCAACCGTCATGGGCACAAAAACGTCGTTTGCGGTACGTCTTACAATATCGGTTAAATTAGAGCGTCCGTAAAGACTAGCGACGATATCCATATATATCAATTCATCGGTGCCTTGTTCATAATATCTCTTCGCAAACTCCTCCGGGGCTCCGATCACACGCAGACCTTCAAGGTGCACACCTTTAATGAGATTTTCGCCTTTCACATCAAGACGTGCAATTAAGCGAATTGACTTCTGAAAAGTTTGTTTCATTATTTTAAAATTTGTCTTGTTCAGCTTTTTCTAATCAATATCTTTCGCCTTCAATCTTAGATTTGAAGACCTCAAAATCTTGAGCTGTATCGATATCCAAAGACCGCTCTTTTGGCATAAGGTATGCGACGGTTTCCCCTCCGACAAAACTTTTATTGGCACGTAACCAGTCGATTTGAGCAATATAGATTGCACCGTTAAGGACGTAAATTGGAGGTAAGTCCTGCCGGCGCGTAGCTACATCGACTTCTGAAAGTATTCGTTGAAGCTTGTCTCCAGCTTCTACCTTATACATCCAGTATGGCGATTGATCTGCGTAACATACTGAGACGCAGCTTGGTGCCCCCCTATAAAGCATTAGTTCAAATGCAGCATCTATATCCTCAGCGGTCCGCAGCGGTGAGGTTGGTTGAAGCAACACCACATACTCGAATCCAGGCAACTGATCCAAAGCATGCAATAAAACATCTATAGAACTTGCCGTATCACTTGCCAGATTCGAGGGACGGGAAAATGGAACATCACAACCTGCAGCCATGGCTGCACCCATGATTTCTTCGTCATCACTAGAGAGCACGACCCGGCTAACACACTCTGCCGAAATTGCTGCCTCCACGGTCCATGCGACCAGAGGTTTGCCACCGGCTAATAGTACATTCTTTCGCGGAAGGCCTTTTGACCCGCCCCTTGCGGTGATAACGGCGAGCGTTTTATTGTCTTTCATCAGTAAGGCGTGTGGCGAAGTTTCCATTCACCGCCCTCTACCTTCCACAGATGGGGAGAGCGGAATCGATCGCATGTTTCGAGAAACTCGTCTTGACTCATACTGATGTATTCCAAAAATTCCTTTTCGTACCGAGCAGGATATTCGCCTTCATAACGACGCATCAAGGCCATACCTTCTTCTTTATCGATGTGGTGATTTCTGATTTCCTGCGCCGAGTCCATCATGGCTCGGCCCACACCAAACTTAATCCAACGGGTGAAATAGAAAAACCCATCAACCTTATCGTCGAGGCTGTTGTATTTTGAATAAGTTCCTTCTGTGCGAACTGGATTTGCCTCAAATCCGGTATTTTCTACAGCATAGTAGTAAGCGTCTTGCGGAACCCACTTTTTGTAGTACCCGAGATATTTGAAATCAATACCCTTCTTGTGGAGAATCTCTGGGTCAAGCGGCAAGTAACTCATCAGATCGACCAAGGCAATGCCTTCATCAAGATATTGACCAATCTGCTTACCACCGAGGAGCACATCGCGTATATCTTTTCCACCAAGATAATCTAGCGTGAAGCCTTCGCTCTCAACTGATTCGTCTTTCTTTGCATAAGAAGACGTTTTGTGTGAAATCTTTTCGCCGTACTCACCAGGCATTTCGCCGTAGAAGATCAGCGGAATATTGAAACGCGCTGCCATCTTTGCCACGAATGTTTTCTGGCCGAGGATGAAAGGTTGAAACGGGTGCAGAAGATTGATCGTTGCATTACGCGTCAGTAGTCTATGAATCTTTCCATTTGGCGTGTAAAGATAGTTGTCGAATCCTCCCACATGCAACCAGTTTTGGAAGTTCTTCCAGCCGATGTCGGTATAAAGATGCGGCGACCAAGTCACTGTTAACGGGTTCATCCCGTACTTGTACTTCAATAAGTGCGACTGCATGGCACTGTCCTTGCCGCCACTGCCACCCACAATACAATCGTAGCTTCCATCGTTTTTGCGATACTGATTGCAGAGTTCAAGCAACTCACGCTCTCGCTCATCCCAATCAATTTCTCCCGTTTCTTTCAACTCATTGAAGTTACATGCATGGCAAACACCGTTCTCATCAAAAGACATCGTTGTCTTCTTCGAGTTTGCTCCATGTGCATACTCGTTGCTTGACATCGGTTGTTGATTCGACATATTGCATTTCTTGCAGAAATGAACATAACGTGGAAGACCGTAAAGAACTTCTAATTCTTCTTGCGATTTTGAGTAACGAGAAAGATCCGCAGATGCTGAAGGTCCAATTTTCATAATTTATTCCTTGAAATCTTGTTACTCATTGAGTTAGTTATGTGATTTGCGGGCATGCGCTAGATCCTCAGGCCTTCCGACATCAAGCCATGGTTCGTGCATGGGATAAACTATTGTCCGCCCAGCGTTTTGCTTGATACGCTCAAAAAGAGTAGGCATATCACAATGCTGCTGATGCTTTAGGTGTTTGAGTGCGGAAGGATCAAGCACATATATGCCTGCATTCACGTGGCTGCGATAAATCGGCTTCTCCTCAAAACCTTCAATTTCAATGCCTTTAGTTCGCACCACCCCAAACTGGTTTTGTATTTCGTGCTGCCTAACAGCCATGGTCGCGCTGGCTTCATGACGATTGTGAAAATCGAGAAATTCATTGTAGTGAATATCTGTTAAAACATCACCATTTGTCACGATAAACGGCAATTCTGGAGCTTTGGAAAGAAGGCTCAGACAACCAGCTGTTCCAAGTGGCTCATCCTCTCTGAGGTAATCGATACGAACTCGATATTTGCCACCATCACCAAAGTGATCTTCGACCATATGACCGAGATAGTGTAGCGATATAACAAAGTTTTGAAATCCGTCGTTACTAGCCTTTTCGATGATGTGCTGCAGCATCGGCTTTCCGCCCACTTCTAGCATGGGCTTGGGGCAGTTTTCTGTGTGGGGGCGAAGCCTGGTTCCCTTACCACCGGCCATGATGAGCATCATATTTTCGATCGCTTTGGGAGCGATGATGTTGTCCCACAAGTGCAGGCCTATCACCAAACCTTCTTTATCTACGATTGGCAACTGCTGAATCTTGTTGATTTGCATGAGCTGTAAAACTATCTCTCGACTTATCTCAGGTGGTACTGCCAATGGATTGCGGTGGATTACCTCATCTATAACGCTATCGAGTTTCAGTCCTTTCAAAAAAGCACGACGAATATCACCATCGGACAGCGTACCAACAAGCCTGTTACCCTCTGACACCGCAAGCACAATTTTCACGCTCGAAGTTTCAAGGCTGTATATCGCCTGTTGAATTGTTGATCCTAAGGGAACCAGTGTGATGCGCCAGTCGTGCTTATCGCTATTTCTTGTCATGAATTATTTACACCAAATATTTTGGATCAATGAAAGCTTGAACATCTAAGTTGAAAAACGATTTTTTCAACAAATTTTTAAGGTCATGTTTTTTGATGACTTCAACGATTTTCTCACTCGCTCCACCACTGCCATACGGATTTTTCGTACTCGTTAGCGTCGATCTAAAAGATGGATCAAACACTGTGCTTAGCGCTCCACTGATACTTTGCTGCGTTGGCTCACAATTGATGACGCTGCTCGCTGATAACCTGCCTTTTTGACGATCACCAATGTTGATCGTCGCGATGCCCATACTAGGTGCTTCAGCTAAGCCACTCGAAGAATTACCAACCACTGCATCCACGTATTTCATGCACGACAAGTAACGCTGTTGACCGAGCGAGGTGTGCACACAGGCATTTTGATGGCTTGCCACAAAATCATTAACCATCATCGCCAGTTCTCTTCCTCCAGTGTCGGCGTTTGGCATAGTGAATATTAGATGCGTATCTTCCAGACTCTCAAGTGCTGCTAATAATTCAGCCATTTGCTGCCCAGAACTATTTTTTCCCTCAAGTGTCACAGGGTGAAAAGTGATGAGTAGATTACGCGGACCAAATTTGAATCCCAGCGATCCTTCCAGCGCCGCCCTGTCGAGCAATTTGATTCGTTTGATCGCGTCAATTCCCAAACCACCCACCAGAAACACCCTTTCAGGTTGCTCTCCGAGTTGGATGACACGACGCCGGTAGTCCTCCGCGGCAACAAAATGCAAATGCGACATCTTGGTAATGGAATGTCGAATAGCTTCGTCGAAAGCACCTTCTGTTGTCTCTCCACCATGCAGATGGGCGACAGGAATGCCGGCAATCATGGCTGCCGCTGTGGCAGCAAAAATCTCGAAACGGTCACCTAGTACGACAATCAGATCGGGGGCCAAGCGCTCATAAGTCTCTGCATAGCTGATCAGCCCTAGACCCATGGACTTGCTAACAGCAGTTGCCGTGTCGGCACTGAGAAGCATTTCAACCTTGGCGTTGATTAAGAAACCAGCCTGCTCAATCTCTCGATAGGTCAATCCGAACTCAGGCGAGAGGTGCATGCCCGTTGCAAGCACTTGCAACTCGAGCTCCGGTTCATGCTGCATTTCTTGCATCAGCCAGCGCAGCAAGCCGAACTCAGCTCGGGTTCCGGTGACAACACAAATTTTGCGGGTCATAGTTCAATCAAGTCGTCGACAGCGAAGTCTTTGCTGGCAATACGGCCAAGCACCTCGTCCCAACGCATTGGCGATAAGCCTGTGCCGGGGCGTTTGGCACCCATGTTTTCAGCACTAAAGGCCTCGCCGGTAGAGATAGGTCGAATAGCGACCAACGACTTGCGAGCTATAGGTTTGTTCTTCAGTTCGCTTGGACTGGGCCGCTTGACACCATCGCCTAACGCTCGCTCGACATTTCGAATACCTTCGACCATTGCTTTGAGCTCGTGCGGTTCTAAGCTGGCTTTATGGTCTGGGCCAGGCAAATTGCGATCCAGTGTGAAGTGCTTTTCGATAATGGTTGCGCCCAGCGCAACCGCCGCGATTGCAACCTCTATACCCTGGGTATGGTCCGAGTAGCCCGTATTCACTCCAAATGCGCGCTTCATTGCGACCATCGCACGCAGGTTCACATCCTCCATCGGCGTCGGGTACTCAGTCGTGCAGTGCAAGACGGTAATCAAGGAGCGCGGGGTGCCTGCTGCTTCAACAGCTTCGATCGCGGCTTCGATCTCGCCTAGGTTGGCCATCCCTGTCGACAACATCAATGGCTTGCTGAAGCGAGACATATAGCGCAGGAGTGGCAAGTTGGTCAGTTCGCCAGACGGTATCTTGATTTGCTCAAGACAGCCCAGTTCCATGAGCAGATCAAAGCTTTGAAAGTCAAAAGCTGTAGAGAAAAATCCGATTCCCTTAAGTCGACACTCTTCTATCAATACTGTGTGATCCTCTCGCGAAAGCTCAAGCTTTTGAATCATCTCAAGCTGGCTTTCGTTACTCTCTGTCGTTTTCTTCTGGTACTCAGCTTTAGGTGCTGATGCAGAGACGAGGCTTTTTGCTGTGAAGGTTTGAAACTTGACCAGATCAGCGCCAGCCGCTGCAGCAGCAGCGATTAGTTTTTTGGCAAACCCCAAGTCACCGTTGTGATTAACACCAGCCTCAGCGATTATTAAAGTTCTCATTTGATTCTCCTGGCGGGGATTCCGACATAAATCGCATTGGATTCACAGCCCTTAACGACTACGCGCGAGCACCAATCGTTGTATCAGCACCAATGTGGCGCTTATGGCTTTCAGCTCCTTGATTTACGGCAACACCGGTTCCAGTCCAAAAACGGGCTTCTATATGAACGTTACCAGTGATGGCGGCACCGGGCGCCACATAGACGTATTCATCAATCACCACATCGTGACTGATTGTTGAATTTAGATTAAAGATACAAAAGTCTCCAACCTGAATATTGTTTGTGATACGCACACCTGTCTCAGACGTTATAGATATCGGCCTTGTATTTCCGGAGATTGTCGGGATTGGTAAACCAATCAACTGTCGCCTGCAGCCCTACCCGGATATCGAAGCTCGGCTTAAAGCCGGTCATTCCGTGTATCTTGCTGTTGTCGCACCACAGGCGAAAAACCTCGGACTTCTCTGGGCGGATGCGCTGCTCATCGGTAAGGAACTCAACGTCGCTACCCATCAGCTCGCGGATCAGCGCCAAGGTATCACCAACGGAAATTTCATTATTGGAGCCAATATTGACGGTCTCACCGATGGCCGCGTCACAACGGGCCAGTTCGAGGAAACCGCGACAGGTGTCCAGCACATAATTGAAGTCTCGCGTTGGCGAGACGTCCCCAAGTTTGATCTGCTTCTTGCCGTTGGCGATCTGCGTGATGATGGTTGGTATCACAGCGCGCGCCGACTGGCGGGGGCCATAGGTGTTGAATGGACGTGCGATCGTGACCGGCAGATTGAAAGCATTGAAGAAGCTCATTGCCATCGCGTCAGCGCCAATCTTGGAAGCGCTGTAGGGCGACTGGGGTTGCAATGGGTGTTTTTCGTCAATGGGGACATACTGGGCGGTGCCATACACCTCGCTGGTAGAGGTGTGGATCACGCGTTTGACGCCATTCTCCATCGCCGCTTGGCAGATATTGAGAGTACCCTTGATATTGGTGTCCACGTAACTGTCGGGGGCAACATACGAGTAAGGGATGGCGATCAATGCAGCCAGATGAAAAACGATGTCCACATCCTTGGTGATGTGTTTGCAATAATGCGGATCACGCACATCACCGTTCAAGACTTCGATCTGATTGCCACATTCAATATCCTCTAACCAGCCCCAATAGTTGAAAGAATTGTATTGGGATAGCGCTTTTACTTTATAACCCTCCTTAACCAATAATTCAGTAAGATGCGATCCAATAAATCCATCCGCTCCTGTCACAAGAACGTTTTCCGCTGCCATATCAATAGCCACTTCCGTAAATAGCCTGAACGAGTATCATTGATTTCATGGCATCATCTAAAGTGGCTAACTTGGAAGGCTTCCCCATGGCCGCCTTAACAGCTTCCTCCGCCTGAAGCCGTAACCCGGGTTTAAACAAGCGGTCCCATTCATGCGTCTTAATGGTGTCTAGTTTGCGTGAGCCGTATGGCTGAACCATGGCCTGCTCCAAGGGCCGCATCTCCCAACGTTTTTCTTGTGTGGTCACTGTGACCGCCCACGGCCCAGGCGCATTCCAAACAGCCTCGTAAATGCCGATATCACCAGAATCGTAGGAGAGCTTAGCCATTACAAATTGAGGGTTATCAGGATTCCAATGAATGACCGGAGTTACGGACACAATATTCCCACGACCCATGGTATTGAAATAATCAATAAGGTGAATCGAGTTGGCATACATCCAATTTTTTACAACCAATTCAGGTTGTCCTGCACTGCGGGCGGCAATTTGATCTTCTTGATCGTACACATGGATCAACCTAGATCCTTCGTATTGACTCATTTCTTCAAGCACCAAATGGGTGCTGCTGTGCTGCCGTCGATTCAGTGCGACGTAAGCCTGTCGGCCCAGCCTCTTCGCTTCATTCAAAATTTGCTCTGCATCAACCAGGTCATAACCTGCTGGTTTTTCTATCAAGCAAGTCCACGGATACTTAAATGCCTCAAAGCAAACCTCTCTAACGGACAGCTCAGGCACCGAAATCACCACCAAATCTGACTTTGTTCTCTCATATAAATCGTCAATAGAATCACTAACAGCATCAATCCCATACTCATTAGATAGACCTTGAGCCCGAGATCCTGTTCGACTGAAAATCCCCCGAATCTCGACATTCGAAATATCTTTGAAGACTTTTAAATGCTCAGAAGTCATGTATCCAGCACCCACAAATGATACCGAACATGTTTTTTTATTCATTTTAATTTTTTAACCAAAGCTTAAATTGATTACTCAATCAATCTAAAAATCAAGCCCAAGGAAAAACACGTGAGCGATCTAAGTTGTTACCAATCTTGACCGGACGGTTATTACTTTCTGCAGACTCATATGCAGCCGCCAACACTTCAACGGCTTTCATTCCTTGCTCGGCCGTTACGCGGTTATCGTCGTTTATTAGAGCATTGAGAACCAGTGCAGTTGAGTCAATCACTTCTGCTGGAGCAATCATGAGTTGCGAGTTATCTGCAGGCATTCCATAACGAGTTGTTGGCAATTCCAAGTATTCAGGCTTTCGAACGGTCGCCGTCATGCGTCCAGTCAGCTCGCTCACAGTAATTAAACCATTACGACCAGTATAAATCACCTCAAGTCCATGCCCTTGTTCTGCGCCAATTTCAATGTACAAACGCTTGCCAGTGGCCGTTGTCACTCGAATTGAGCCCGCTCGATCTTCAAATTTCGCTCCGCGCGGGTTGGCGACCGTGCCGGGGTCAAACCAGGCGGTGACTTCGACCGGATCCTCCCCGGACAGGTAGCGAAATGCCTCTAGGTAGTGGGTGCCATTCATGGACATTCCGAAATTACCCCCGACGACCGTCATGCTTTTAAAGCCCCCATACACCTCGCTATCCAGGAGTGTCTTTGGGCTGGAATACTGCTCCATGAAGCGCATTTGGTGATTGACCGACAATCGCGCACCGTGTTGCTCACAGCTACGGATCATTCGGTCGCATTCCTCCAGCGAAACCGCCAAAGGCTTTTCCACCAGGATGTACTTGACGCCCCGTTCGGCCGCCATACAGGACAGCGTGCAATGCGAATCAGCCGTCGTCGCGATAATCAGGCATTCCGGAACATCTACCGCAAACATTTCCTCTGGTGTCGCGAAGAGCATGTTCTCGCAGAGATTATGTTCATGCTTGGCTTCATCGAGCGACGACCGGGCTGTATCGACAACTCCAATGATGTCATATCCCAACTTACGCACAGCGTGAATATGCCTGCGGCCCATACGGCCTGCTCCGATAATTGCGAATTTCAATATATTCTCCAAAGGGAAATTACAGTTTGAATACCTTACGCACAATCAACTTTGCAAGACTTATTAGTCGATAAATCCCAATAAGAATACGTTGCTTCAATAATTGTCGCTTAACAAATGGCAACCAGACGGGATTGACCTTTTCAACCCATGCAAGCAAATGAGAACGAGTCATTGCGTTCATTCTGATCAACGTATAAGCACCATGACCTGCGTCATTAATAGCCCACTGTGATGTTGGTTGCAGATACTTTATGATGCCACGGAACTGCGAATCCCAAATCCGCAACTCTTCTTCTTCACTAAGTTCTTGCGTGATATTTACTTTAACATTCCTCGGATTCCAGAATGGCGAAGCCTTCTTGATAGTTTGATGGTAGTGGAAAACATCATCAATCTTTCCCTCCTTACCACCTCCTCGGGAAACAATATCAGAAAAGACAAAATCCTCTTGACGATAGACATAGTCATCATCTATGCCGCCCAACCCTTTAGAAAAAGCAGCCTTTCGCCCGATCTGACTGCCCGCATAAGGTCTTTCACCATAGTCATTATCGAACTCAACCATCACCGTTTGCTGCATCCTGCAGCCATACCAGTCGTATTGGCCTTTGTGGTTGATCATTTTATCGAACCAACCCTCTGGAAGATAAACGTCGGAATGAAGGTAGATAAACCAGTCCGTTTCAACAGCTTCAATCAGCTTTCTAATACTGAAACCAAGTGACTTGTAGTTTCGATGGTCGTGTATTACGACCCGAGGGAATTCCTTTGCGATCTCAATCGTATCATCGATACAACCTCCATCACCGATGAGCAATTGCTTTACTGGAACTTCCCTGTAAATGGAGAGCAAGTTCGCCCGCCATAACTCGTTCGTATGAACGGTTGGGATGATGACAGTAATAGCATCTTTTCGATCTTCAACAAATCTATCATAAAAACCCTTGGCAGAATAATACTGCTCAAATATTGAATTAACTGCCACTGTGTGCACCTTGTTTTCCGAACATAACCTTGGGATCAATATTTTCACTTATATAATTCTTGAAAACATCTGATGGAACGACATTTGGATCAATATACCAATCTTCGAAATCCCGCCCCTCCCAAAGCACATTTGAGACGACACGCACATAACCAAATGACTCGAAAATTTTGCGAGATTCATCCATATATTTCGGACCACTAACGTAGCGATCATGTTCATATGTGATAACAGAAAATCGATACTTATCAAGGGGTAGTTGTTTTAATACAGATAATGTCTGGTCGGCAGGCTCAATATCTAAAGACAAGTAATCAATTTGAGGTGGGCAGTTGCTACCCTCAAAATACGATAGAAAATCGAATTTAGTAGCATCGCAGCATATACATTTATTGGACCTTATTGAATTGAAGTCTTTAACAGCAACCTCATCGATCTCAAGAGAAAAACCGCTCCATCCGTGATCTCTCTCCAAAATATAACTATTGCTGTGATCTATTTCATCATAGGCACCTACCTCAACATAGAATCCTTTATTTTTATTATTCAACATTAACCTGACAAAGACATCCTGACAAGACTGAGAATATGTATCGAACTCACCAATACGAGACCTCTTGGTCACCGACTTGGGCAAGATTCCGTGTGTAACGTACTTCAACGAACGAATAGCGAAAGACGCGATAGTTTTCACTAAAGACGAAGGTTGCCTAATATTTGACATTAAATTTCCTAAAGTTTCAAGATTACAATGTTTTTATAGGATTGATTGAACCTTCGGTCAATTTCATCTCTGACTCTATCATTATCGCTACCATATTTGCGAACGAGGTTTTGGGCTCCCATCCTGTTTTCTGCCTAAGCAATGATGCGTCACCAACTCTCAACGAGCTATTTCGCGAAAGCACATCTGAGTCACTTATGACATATTCACAGTAGTCTAAGCCAAGCAATGAAAACGCCAGACTAGCAAATTCTCTTACAGAACGAGCATTACCTGTTGCAATTACAAAATCTTGAGGGACTGAGATTTGCAACATTCTGTGCATAGCATCCACAAAGTCGGGAGCGTAACCCCAGTCCACTTTTCCATCGAGATTACCCAGCCGCAGTTTACCGTGACCATTTCGGTAAATATTGACTGCAGCCTGAACAATTTTCCGCGAAACGAACCGAGCACTTCTCAGCGGTGACTCATGATTGTAAAGAATTCCAGAAGCCGCAAAAACACGTTTATGTTCTCGATAAAATCGACACGCCATCATTCCTGCAACTTTTGAAATTGCGTAAGGGTTTTCGGGGTTGAGCTTACTTAGCTCTGTTTGAATTTCATCCTCAGGATTCCCGAATATCAGACTCGATGATGCATAGAACAAACGGCTCCTCATTGAATATTTTGCGATAGCGTCTAAAAAATTCACCAATCCATGGACGTGCACATTAAAACTATTATGAAATACAGCGGCATTATCAATAATTGCATCTTCTGATGAATGATGATAAGCAGCGAGGTAGTAAACTTCTGCTGGCTGAGATTCAGATACAAGCTTGCTCACATCGATAGCGCTCAATATATCGATATCTTCTTTGGTCAATCTGATTACCGAATAACCTAGTGCACTTAAATGCGAGTGTAGTAGTTGCCCATCCTGCCCGCCACTACCAACTATTATCGCGATTGGATTAGTCATAAGTCACCAATTCAATGATGACTATACAATCTCTAGTGAGGGTAACGGAAATACCAGATTCGCTTCCCTGAAGGTGGGGTTATTGAGAAAAAAGTCCCTGAAATGCCAAGGAAGTACCAGCAGGTAATCCGGTTTCGTCTCGAGTACCTTTTTTTCATCCTCAATAGGAATCCAAGTACCGGGGGTGAAGGCACCGAATTTATCCGGATTTACATCGGCAATTACCTCGATATCTTCCTTGGTGAAGCCACAATATTGGAGGAGTACATTCCCTTTGGTGGACGCCCCCAAGCCGGCGATTCTTTTCCCCTCTTTTCTGAGATTTTCAACGAACGTTTGCAAAGTTTTTTTGCTCTCGTCGATTTTTTCGCAAAATTCGGTATACGGTGCCAGCGTGTTCAGGCCTTGGGATTTCTCTTTCGCCAACAAGTTCGCCACCGCTCCATTGACGTCGGTATACCTTGATTCTTTATGTGCGGCAGTCACCGAAAAGCTGCCGCCATTAATATCATTCAATTCCACATCGACAACTTTAAGACCTGCTTTGTCTGCAATCCAGACGATCTGGCTGAGCGCATAGAATTCTAAATGTTCGTGACAAATAGTGTCGTAGGCCGTCCGTTGAAGCATCAGGGGCATATAGCTTTGTTCAAAAACCCAAATGCCTTCCGTGGGATCAAGCAACGCCGCGATTTGTTTGGCAAAATCGACCGGTCTTTCAAGGTCGTAGAACATTGAAAATGAGGTAATAACTTTGGCCTTTTTGCCGGGGTAGGCTTGATCCACTAACTCTGCAGAGAAAAAGTCAGGGATTAACTGAATGTGAGGTCTGTAGTACTTGCGGAATTTTTCGCCTGTGGGGTCAATACCAACCAGATTCAGGGGCTCCGGATATGCCGCTAGGGTCGTACCGTCGTTGCTACCAATATCAACAACAAGATCCCCTTCGACCAAATGTACCTGAGTTCGGATACGGGCAACCTTGCTTTGAAGATGCCGCACCATACTGGGGTTGAGTCCAGAACGGTAACCATAGTTTTCCCCATACATTTCCCCTAGGTCATAGCTGTGCTGGAGCTGGAGCAAGCCGCATACATCATCACCGCCGTGGCACTTTACAAGTCGCAAAGGACCACAAGTTATTTCCTTGTCAGCCTTATGATGCGGGAAAATGCCGGTGAGGTATTGCTCACCCAAATCAACCACCAACTCAAGATGCGTGTTACCACAAACTCGACATTGATTAATTTTTTTTATATTGCGTGGAATCATAGAAAAATCCTTAGTTAAGAATTGAATTTATTTATTTGTAAGTTTATCGGATACCAAGTGGATCAACTTCGATAATGTGTCCATTATTAATTTCAAGTATTCTGTCGCAGTGCGCTAGTGTTGACATTCGATGGGCAATAATAATCATAGTTTTTGCGTGGTGCAGCATCTCAATTGACTTAACTATCTCACTTTCAGTTTTTGCATCGAGCGCGCTGGTGGCCTCATCAAAAATAAAAACCTGTCGATCATAGTAAATGGCCCTAGCGATGGCAATGCGCTGCCTCTGGCCACCGGATAAACGAATACCCCTGTCACCAATTATAGTGTTTTTCCCGGATGGACATTGATTGATGAAAGACTCGAGCTGCGCAGAGGCAATTGCATTATCAATTCTCTGCTCATCAATAAAACTATCATCCACTCCAAGGGCGATATTTCTACGAATCGTATCATCGGAAAGAAAGGGGGCCTGAGGAATATAAGCGACCATATTCCACCATTCTTTTGTGTTTCTCTTAATGGGCTGCCCATTTACCAATATTTCTCCTTTTGTTGGAGCCAATAAACAAAGTATCAGATCAATCAAGGTGGTCTTCCCAGCACCCGAGCCACCAATAATCCCGATCGACTGCTGACGATTAATATCTAGTGATATATTCGAAATTATTTCCCTGTTGGAGTGCATGTATGAAAACGAAACATTGCGTAAGGATAAGATATCGAATTGTTCATTCCCAATAGTCGTCGAGCCAAGCTCAGTACGATGAGGCTTAGTATTTACTAGATCGTCACGCACCTGTTTTACTGCGGGAAATGAAAAACGAACCATTGAAAAAGATGTCACAATGATATTCAGCGAGGGCAATAGCCGAAGACCGGCCAGACCGAGCAGTGCAAGCATCGGGATGAGTTGTGAAAGATCATCTTCAAAATTAACGAAGATGATCACCAACAACACAATGACACTGACAAAACCACCTTCTAGTACGTATCTGGGGAGTATTGATACTCGTGTCAATCCTAATGCTGACTGTTCAGCAATCCTTCCTGCGCCGGCCAATCGATTAATAAACGAATCTTCAACCCCTAGAGAGCGAATCTCCTTCAGGCCTTCTATAGATTCTTGGATTGATTTAAGCATTGCTTGATTGCTGACGACTGCAAGCTCACCCCATTTGACCGCCTCCCCTTTGGTTAAACGCATGTACAGAAACAAAATTATTGAGAGGGATAGAGCGAGAACATAGAAAACCACGGGTGACGCTGCAAATATCAAAATAACCAAAAACACCAAAACAACGAGCTCTGAGAGCATCTTTATAAGTGCCAGCAAGGACGAAGAAAATTTATTGATATTCTGCACCATTGAATTGACAACACTTGCTCTATCCTTATCGAGATGGTACTGATAGGGAGCAAACATGAAACTAGAAAGTAATTGAACTCGTTTTGCAGTGTCCTGCCGGTAAGCAAATCGAGCGGTAAAAATATGTAAGCACGCCGAGACGTATGATTTCACTAAAAAGATAAATAAAAACGCGATACCAAACACCATCACGAGTTGACTATGCGACCAGGTCAGGTGTGCAATCGGCTTTAACCAGGTAATTTCGTGAATCGCCTCTGGCCGGGTGGCAACGGTAAGAAATGGGAGTACCAGGCCAATACCCGCCACATCGAGAGCGGAAGCGAAAAGCACACTCATCCATAACAGCGGAAGTCTTTTTCGATCTTCGCCCAGTAAAAAAAGATAAGTGGAGGCTACTTCCTTAATGCGGCTAATACCTGACAAAATCGGCCATCCAATATATATTTATTAGAAAGTGATAATTCAAAATTTTTGTAGTTGTGATTTATTTATACGTCATTCGTGAAAATCCATGGAGTTATATCCATGTCGAATTACAAGCTCATCCCGCTCCGCGACTTTGAGATCTTCCCTGACCATTTCAGCTACAAGATCCGCAAATGAAGTTTTTGGTGTCCAGCCAAGTTTTTTTTTGGCTTTACTCGGATCACCAAGTAAAGTTTCCACTTCAGTGGGACGGAAATAGCGTTGTTCAACTATAACAATGCATTTCCCGTTGGCGTCGTAACCTTTTTCCTCAACACCTTCACCAATCCAGCTAATTTCAATGCCAAGTTCTTTGGCCGCAGCGTTCACGAAATCACGAACACTATGCTGCACACCTGTGGCGATGACGAAGTCTTCGGGCATCTCTTGTTGCAACATTAGCCACTGAATTTCAATATAATCTCTTGCGTGCCCCCAATCTCTCAATGCATTTAGATTGCCGAGATAGATACAATCTTGCAAACCAAGTTTGATGCGAGCTAAGGCTCGAGTTATTTTTCGGGTGACAAATGTTTCTCCTCGAACAGGACTTTCGTGGTTAAACAGAATACCATTACACGCATAAATTCCATAAGCTTCACGGTAATTAACTGTAATCCAATAGGCATAGAGTTTGGCAACTGCATAGGGACTACGCGGATAAAAAGGCGTCGTCTCCTTTTGAGGTATTTCTTGAACCATTCCATAAAGTTCACTTGTGCTAGCTTGATAAAACCGTGTCTTCTTTACAAGACCCAGAAGTCGAATAGCTTCAAGGATACGCAACGTGCCTAACGCATCTGAGTTGGCTGTATATTCTGGCTCTTCAAAGCTAACCATCACGTGCGATTGTGCAGCAAGATTATAAATTTCGTCAGGCTGAACCTCCTGAATAACTCGAATCAGACTTGAAGAATCTGTCATGTCTCCAAAATGAAGGAATAATCTTGCTTCTGGGTCATGTGGGTCCTGATATAGGTGATCAATACGGTTTGTATTAAATAATGATGCTCGACGACGGAGTCCATGTACTATATAACCCTTATTCAAAAGAAATTCCGTCAAATACGAACCATCTTGCCCTGTGATCCCTGTAATTAACGCTACTTTTTGTGATGTCATTTTATTCTTCTCCATTTAAGTTGTTTACTATATTCAATTTTATTGAGCCCTACCATATTTATCAGAGATGCGAACAATATCATCTTCACCCAAGTATACGCCAGATTGCACTTCAATTATCTCTAGTGGAAATTCACCTGGATTGGTGAGTCTATGCACTTCCTCAGCAGCAATATAGATAGACTGATTTTCATTAAGGAGTACCGTTTCATTCCCTTTGATTATCTCAGCAACTCCACTAACAACGACCCAGTGCTCTGATCTATGGTAATGCATCTGAAGACTAATACTTGCCCCTGGATTCACTAGTATCCGTTTTACTTTAAAACGGGCTCCATGGTCTATATTATCGTACCATCCCCATGGCCTTAATACTTTCCTGTGTTGAGCCTGCTCATCTCGTTCTTCAACAGCCAAAACTTCAACAATTTTTTTCAAATTCTGATTATTTTTTCTATTAGTCACCAATACCGCATCAGCTGTTTCAATTACGATCAGATCTTCTACTCCCAAAAGACTAACAAGCCTACTAGTAGCTTGCACTAATGTATTCTTGCTGTCCAAGATAATTACGTCCCCTTTGAATGCATTGCCGCTTATATCCTTAGGCAAGGATTTCCAAACAGATTCCCATGTTCCTAAATCAGACCAACCAGTATCGAGTCGAATCATCTTTATCGGTATATTTCCTGCTGGGCAATACTCAATGACCGCGCAGTCAATAGACTCTGCCGATATCTTTAAAAACTCTTCTTTATTTGGGCGTATAAATTTTATTTCATGAGATTTTTTTTCCCACGCCTTAAATACACCATCATGTAATTCTAAATTAAATTTCTTTATTGCCTGGATCCATACAGAGGCTTTAAGGATATATACACCTGAGTTCCAGTAGTAGTCATTATTTTTTAGATAAATGTTGGCTGTTTGCAAGTCAGGCTTCTCTTTAAAATGCTTGATATTAAAGATTTCAAGTGATGTTGTTTCTTTGATTGCCTTTATATAACCATACCCTGTTTCTGGAGCTGTGGGTGTAATTCCTAATGTGATGATACTCCCTTTTTCGGCCTCTAAAACTCCGCGTTGAATTGTGGCTGCAAACACATCTACATCGTCAATCATTTGATCTGCAGGAATAACTATTAAAACTGTTTCTTGATTTTCTTTTATCGCCTCAAATGCCGCCATTGTCAAAGCTGGTGCTGTATTTTTTGAGCATGGCTCCAGTAGAGCAAATTGAAATTCAATACCAATTTCTCGAAGTTGCTCTGTTACCAAAAATCGATGATCCTCTCCAGTTACAATTAAAGGTTTGGAAACTTTTATTTCTGAAGTGTCCAAGTTTTTCATTCGGATTACTGCTTCTTGAAATAGACTGTTTTCACCATTTAGACAGAGAAATTGCTTAGGAAAACCCGCTCTTGACATTGGCCAAAGCCTAGAACCCGAACCACCACAGAGTATTACTGGAGTAACTTCAATCATTATTGAACTTCTATAATTATTTCGATTATTTTGTATTGCTGCCTACGCACAAGGTCAGGCCCCATAGGAATACTCACCACCCGCTTGGCCATTTCCCTTGCGATCGGCGTGCAGTCTGGGCAGCACAGGTGCTTGTAAGCCGGTTGCTCGTTCAGCGGCACGGGGTAGTGCACCGCGGTGGGAATGCCGACTTCAGCCAAGCGCTTTTGCAGCGCTTCGCGGTTGGGGACCATCACGGTGTATTGGGCGTAGACGCTGGTGCGGTCGGGGCGGATGGTGGTGGTTTGGATGGATTCTTTTGGATTGCTTCGCTCCGCTCGCAATGACGTGATCAAGTCGGTGTAGCGCTGACCGATTTCTTTGCGTTGCTGCACTTCCCACTCAAACCGATCCAGCTTGGCCAGGACGATGGCGCACTGCAGGGTGTCCATGCGGCCGCCCACGCCCACTCGGGTGTGTACGTAGCGCTGGCTTTGGCCATGAACGCGGATTTCGCGCATGGCTTGGGCCAAGGCGTCGTCGTTGGTGAAGATGGCCCCGCCGTCGCCGTAGCAACCCAGTGGTTTGCTGGGGAAGAAACTGGTACAGCCGATGGTGCTGAGGTTGCAGCTCTGGCGGCCTTTGTAGGTGGCGCCGAAGCTTTGGGCGGCGTCTTCGATCACCGGCAAGTTGCCGTGCTTGGTGGCGATGGCGTTGATGGCGTCCATGTCGGCGGTTTGGCCGTACAGGCTCACCGGCATGATGGCCTTGGTTTTGGGTGTGATCTTGGCCTCGATCAAACTCGCGTCGATGTTGCCCGTGTCGGGCTCGACATCCACAAACACCGGCTTGGCGCCCAACAGCACGATCACCTCGGCCGTGGCCACAAAGGTAAAGGGCGTGGTGATGATCTCGTCACCGGGCTTGATGTCCAGGGCCATGAGGCTCATGAGCAAAGCCTCGGTGCCGCTGGCCACCGTGATGCAGTGCTTAGCGCCCGTGAAGGCCGCGAGCTTGTCTTCCAGCTCTTTGACCTCCGGGCCCATGATGTATTGGCCGTGCTCCAGCACCGCGTCGATGCGGGCTTGGATCTGCGGCTTGATCGCTTGGTATTGGGTTTTGAGGTCGATGAAGGGGATGGACATGATGTTCAATGCGAAAGCCAAGGGTTGACGACTGTCAATCCATCGATGCCTTCAAAGTCTTTGGTGTTGCGAGTCACGAGGGTCAGGCTGCTGGCCAAGGCAATTGCAGCGATTTGTGCGTCTGCTGTGTCTATGGGGCGGCCAGCCAATTGGCGTTGTGCTTTGACCATGGCGTATTGCGCCACGGCCAGCCCACCAAAGTCGATACAACGCCCAGCGAAGTCTTCTTCAAAAATTTGGCTGGCTGCCAACGCCATGGCTTGGCGACGTTTGCCAGCGGGCAAGAGCGCCACGCCAGTCAAAATTTCTGCATGGGTAACCGCACTGGTTTGCAAGTGATTGGCTGTTTGGCCTGCAAACCAATCCAACACTTGCGGGTGCGGCTGCTCACGCATCAGTTCTGACAACACGTTGGTGTCAAGCAAAAAACCCTGGCTCATGGCTGACTGAAGTCGGGCGCAGGCCTGGCTGCCGTGCGCTCGGGCAAAACCAAGTCGTCACCACCCAAGCCTTTGAAACGCTGGTTGATGCGCTGCGCAAATGACAGCCCATCTATCTGGGCAACGTCAGCTGACAAGGTGCTTTGCAAAATATTGCGGACCTCTTGCTCCATGGACAAGCCATGCCTTGCCGCGCGCATGCGCAGGCTGGCTTTGAGGGTTTCGTCCAAATTACGGATGGTGATGCTACTCATGGGAAACCTCCGCGAATGATTTCAATGATTGCATTGTAATCACTTGAGCGCCAAATGGTCACCTTGCAATGCATAGGCTTGGCCGCTGTGGGGGCAGGTGTATTGGCCTTCACCTGTCAGGGGCAGCGGGATTTGCTCGCCGTATTGGCTCATCCAGCCTATTTGCTTGGCGGGCACACCCACCATCAGCGCGTAGGGCTTGACGTCTTTGTTGACCACCGCTCCAGCGCCCACAAAGGCAAATTCACCAATGGTGGTGCCGCAGACGATGGTGCAGTTGGCACCCAGGGTGACGCCTTTTTTAACCAGGGTGTCGCGGTATTCGCTTTTGCGCTCAATCAGCGAGCGCGGGTTGTACACGTTGGTGAACACCATGCTGGGGCCGCAGAACACCCCCTCTTCCAGCGTGACGTTGTCGTACACGCTGACGTTGTTTTGGATCTTGCATTGGTCGCCAATGACCACCTTGTTGCCCACAAACACGTTTTGGCCCAAGGACACGCCTTTGCCAATCTTGGCACCGCCGCACACGTGCACAAAGTGCCACACACGGCTGCCCTCGCCGATTTGGGCGCCTTCGTCAACGATGGCGCTGGGGTGAATGGTGACGTTGGGGGCGCTCATGTCAGCAATCCAAAGGCAATGAAACCTTCACACCGTCTTTGGCCGATCGGTACATGGCCACCAGCAGCTCCAGGCTCTTGAGGCCCGAACGGCCATCGGTCTCGGGTTCGGCACGGCCGCGCAACACATCCACCACGTTTTGGTAGTACAGCGGGTGGCCAAAACCATACACGCTGGTGGTGGCGTAGCTGGCGGCTTTGACTTGCTCGTCTTCGGGCCGCGCATCGGCAAAGTGCCACTCTTGGATTTCGTTGACGGCCACACCACCGATGCGGGCGGTGCCTTTTTCACCCAAGATGGTGATGGAGCCTTCTAGGTTTTTGGGGTAGGTGAGCATGCTCACGTTGAGCGTGCCCATGGCGCCGCTGCGCCACTTAATCGCAGCCACGCCGCTGTCTTCGGCCTCGATGTGGCGGGCTTGAGTAGCGGTGTAGGCCATGACGCTTTCCACCGGGCCCACGATCCAGTTGAGCAAGTCGATGTAGTGACTGGCCTGGTTCATGAAAGCGCCGCCGTCTAGCTCCCAGGTGCCGCGCCATCCGTTGCCTTGGTCGTAATAGTCTTGCGGGCGCGTCCAAAACACGTTCATGGCCACGTTGTAAATCCGGCCAAATCGGCCTTGGTCCACCGCTTGTTTGAGCAACTGCAGCGTGGCGTTGCGGCGGTTTTGCTTGACGACAAACAGGCGCACACCGGCTTGGTCGCAGGCCTTGACCATGGCCACACCATCGGCCAAGCGGGTGCCCATGGGTTTTTCGGTGAGCACGTGCACGCCGTGCTGCGCCGCCAAAATGGCTTGCTGGGGGTGAAGGCCACTGGGGGTGCACAGGGCCACCAGGTCGAGCTGCTCTTTGGCCAGCATGTCGGCCATGCTGGCGTAGCCGGGCACTTGGTATTGATCGGTATGCGCCTTGAGTGCCGCGGGGTCGACATCGCACACCGCAGCCAGTTGCATGTCTTGCGCCTGCTGCTCGATGGACCCAAAGTGGTTTTTGGAAATGCGGCCACAGCCCACCAAACCCACGCGAATGGGGCGACCGGTGATGGTGGGGAATTGTTGAATGTTCATAGGATGCGTGATGCTTAAAAGCGGAAGACGGTAAAGCCAGCGGCGGCGGCTTCGTGCCGGTTGTAGAGCGACTTGATGTCGCCCAGCACCGGCTGAGCGCCCTTGCACAACTGGCGCAGCTGCTGAGGGGTTTGGTGGCGGTACTGCTCGTGGCCTACGGCCACCACCAAGGCATCGACAGGGTGGGCTGCATCGATGGTGCCCAGCGCAATGCCGTATTCGTGCTGAACCTCGGCTGGGTCGGCCCACGGGTCGGCCACCACCACGGTGGCACCCCACGCTTGAAGTTCGCGTACCAAATCAGCAACCTTGCTGTTGCGAATGTCGGGGCAGTTTTCTTTGAAAGTGATGCCCTGCACGCCAATGGTGCTGCGCGGCACGTCAATACCGTTTTGCAGCATGCGCTTGATGACGTTACGGGCCGCATAGCGGGCCATGTTATCGTTGATGCGACGACCCGCCAAAATCACCTGCGGGTGGTAGCCCAGTTCTTCGGCCTTGTGGGTGAGGTAGTAGGGGTCCACGCCGATGCAGTGGCCTCCCACCATGCCAGGGCGGAAGGGCAAGAAGTTCCACTTGCTGCCTGCGGCTTCCAGCACCTCTAGGGTATCGATGCCAATGCGGTCAAAGATGACCGACAGTTCATTCACGAAAGCGATGTTCAGGTCGCGCTGGCTGTTTTCAATGACCTTGGCCGCCTCGGCCACTTTGATGCTGCTGGCTTTCCAAGTGCCCGCTTTGATGATGCTGTTGTAAAGCGCGTCCACCTCGTCGGCCACAGCCGGTGTGCTGCCGCTGGTGATTTTTTTGATGGTGGTGAGGGTGTTGACCTTGTCGCCGGGGTTGATGCGCTCGGGGCTGTAGCCGCAGAAAAAGTCCACATTGAACTTGAGCCCGCTGGTTTGCTCCAGCACGGGGACGCAAACCTCTTCAGTGGCACCTGGGTACACGGTGGATTCGTACACCACAATGTCGCCCTTTTTGAGCACTTGGCCCACAGTTTGGCTGGCTTTGACCAAGGGCGTCATGTCGGGCCGGTTGGCCGTATCCACTGGAGTAGGCACCGTGACGATGAACACTTGGCAATGCTTGATGCCATCGAGCTGATGGGTAAAGCTTAGCTGGCTGGCGGCCTTGAGCTGCTCTGGCGAGCACTCCAAAGTATGGTCTTTGCCCGCTTGCAACTCGGCAATGCGCTTGGGGTTGATGTCGAAACCCACCACAGGGCGGTGTTGACCGAATTCAACCGCCAAAGGGAGACCAACGTAGCCTAAGCCGATGATGGCGATGTGTTTTGTATTTGAAGTCATGTTTGGCTGGCCATCTTGGCCTGATGATCTTTTTCTACGCTTGAAACTCTGCCCGCCTCTGCCTGCAGTGCGTCAATCTCTGCCTTAAGTGCCTCGTACTCCTGCATCTTTCGCTTCAAGAAACGGCTGGTGAGCGCCGCTTTTTGGGCCATACCGCTGGGGGTGAGTAGGTAGACGTAGCCGAACTTGTTTTTGCTTTGACTGAAGTTCTGCATCTTCACCAAACCCTTGCCGATGAGGGCCTTGAGGCAATAGTTGAGCCCACTGGTGCTCAAGCCCAGACGCTCAGCGATTTCGCGCTGGGTGAGATCGGGGTTGGCTTGCAGCAAATGCAGCACCCGAAAGGTGGTGTCTTCTTGTTGTTGGCTACGAAGGGAGGTCATGTGTGGAGGGCTGTGCCGGGTTTTGGCACGCTACCGCCGTGCTGTGTCACGATCAGCAAGCGCGATAAGCATTTGGTATGACGAACATGGGTTTGTTCGAAGTTGGATGATTTTACAGGAGGGGGTGTAGGGGTTTCTGTGGATTGCCGAGCTTCGCTCGCAATGCCTCATGGGGAGATGGATTGCTTCGCTTCGCTTGCAATGACGCGATTTAGAATGCACCACTTATGAATGCTTCTGCCCCCGCCTCCTTCAACGGCGTCACCGTGTACATGCGCCTGGCGGCATATTTGCGGCACGACTGGAAGATTCTGGTGGTGGGTTTGCTGGGGTTTGCGGTGTACGCGGCCACGCAGGCTGGCGCGGCTTGGTGGCTGGAGCAGTTTGTGGACGCGGTCGAAAAAAACCGCTTTGACGACCGTGGCTATCTGGCGGCGCTGATTTTGGGTGTGTTTGCGGTGCGGGGCGTGGGCTGGTTTTTTGGCAGCTACGGCTTTGCACACGTGGCGCGATCGCTGGTGAACCGTTTGCGCCTGCAGATGTTCGACCACCTGCTGGTGCTGCCCTCCAGTTATTACCAGCAGCACTCCACGCCCGAGCTCACCTCCAAACTGATCTACAACGCCGAACAGGTCACGGGCGCGGCCACGGGCGCGCTCAAAACCGTGGTCAGCGAGGGCCTGACGGTGCTGGGCCTGTTTGCTTACATGATGTACCTGAACTGGCGGCTCACGCTGCTGTTCATCGTGGTGATGCCGCTCATTGGGCTGGTGGTGCGCTTTGCGTCCAAACGCCTGCGCCGCCTGAGCCAGAACATCCAAGCCAGTGTGAGCG
>JACCDV010812188.1_pt1 | contig 40478 bp, 18 predicted proteins | sample 7446131 | NCBI WGS metagenome assembly JACCDV01 (sample SAMN15323448, study PRJNA562643) | freshwater metagenome | isolation source: river surface water | place: USA:Blue River Watershed | collected 2017-08-17
CGGTGGGCCACAGCGCCTCCACCGCGTGGGCCATGGCCCCAGCGGCCTTGCCCGCGCCGATCACCACGGTGCGGCCTTTGGGGGGCGTTGGCAAGTGAGCACCCACGGTATGGGCTGGCAAGGCTCGGGCCACGGCCACGTCGTACCAATGGCGCAGCAGCTGGCGGGGATCTGAGACAGGGATGGTCATGGCAAGAGACTCAATGTTGTGGCGCATACCGTTAGAATACTTCCGTTGCAACCCGCACCGGAGACTTGGGTGAGCGGTTTAAACCAGCAGTCTTGAAAACTGCCGACTCGCAAGGGTCCGTGAGTTCGAATCTCACAGTCTCCGCCAACATTCCCTCCCCGCCATGTACATCGGCCTGCTAGAAGACGAAGCCCACTTGGCCCAACACGTCAGCGACATCTTGGAAGCTGCGGGCCACACCGTGACGGTTTTCCCTGATGGTGCAGCCATGGTCAAGGCCATTGGGCGGGACACCTTCGACATGTTCGTGCTGGACTGGCGTGTGCCCAAGATGACCGGTATCGAGGTGCTCAAGCACATCCGCGAAGTCAAAGGCATGAAAGAACCTGTGTTGTTCTTGACCAGCCGCAGCGATGAACAAGACATCACCGAAGCGCTCAACGCCGGTGCCGACGACTACTGCACCAAACCGGTTCGCCCCGGCGAGTTTGCCGCCCGCGTCAAAGCCTTGCTTCGCCGCGTCTATCCTGTGGCAGAACAGGATTCCTTGGTTCGCACCTTGTTGGCATACACCTTCAACAAAAGCAACAACCAAGTCACCTACCAAGGCCAAACCATCACCTTGTCGGACAAAGAGTTCAAATTGGCCGTTTTCTTGTTTGAAAACGCCGAGCGTGCGGTCTCGCGTGAACGCATCATCCAAGAAATATGGGGCACGGCCACAGACGACATCTCTCGCTCTCTCGATGTGCACATCTCTTGGTTGCGAAAAAAACTGCAGCTGGCGGCCAGCTCTCAGCACCTGCGACTCAAACCCATTTATGGCTTTGGCTACCGTTTGATGTCTGTTCAAGGGGCCGAAGATGTCTGAATCGGGACTGCGCTGGATCTGCGCCACTGTCTTGATGGGCTTTGCGTCGAGCGGTCTGACGCAAACCACCACGCCCACGCTTCAAACAGCGGACCAATCCTTCGTCTCCTACGTGGTCAAACCGGGGGATACGCTCAACCGCATCCTGAGCCAATACATCCTCCCCAGCGCTGACCGGGCCCACATCCTGCAGAGCAACGGCTTGACCAACGAACACCGGATTGCGGTGGGGACGACGCTGCGTTTCGCCCTTGCGGATCTGCGTTTTCGCCCCGCACTGGCCAAAGTCATGGCTTTGTCTTGTGAGCAGCCCATCGTTTCTGGCCCCAACGCGGCCCCCTTGAGCGTGGGCTCCGACGTCACGGAAGGTGCCGTCATCCGTGTCCCGGCCGATTGCCAAGTCTCTCTGGCCATTGAAGACGGTTCTGTGATTCGCTTACCCTCCAGCGCCACCCTTCAATTCACGGCCTTGCGCATCAACGCCCTCGAATCGGTCCCCGAGGTTCGGCTGGACCTGCTGCGCGGTCGGGTCGAAGTCAGTGTGCGCAAAAACCGCAGCACGAGCACACCGTTCGAGGTCAACACCCCCAAAGCGGTCATGGGCGTTCGCGGTACCGAATTCCGCGTCGGCTACGACCCAGAGGGCGACACCGCTCAGGTGGAGGTCATCACGGGCACCGTGGCCGCTCAAGGCGGTCAAGACAAACGAAGCCTCAACGTGGTCAAAGGGTTTGGGGTGCCTTTTGACAACAAGGGCCAGTCTTTGGGCTTGGAGTCTTTGCTGCCAGCCCCGAGCTTCGTGAACGCACAAAAAATCACAGCTCGAGTGCCTGCACAATGGGTCAACTTTGAAGCCACCAGCTTGGCCAAAGCTTATGTGGTTGACAGCGCCAGCACCGCCAACTTGAGCGGGGTTCGCTACAGCCAAGTGGTTCAAGAACCCCGGGTGGCGGTTGGGCGCTTGGACGACAACGCGGTCTTCTACCAATTTGCGGCGATTTCACGCAGCGGCTTGCAGGGCCAAACGCGTCAATACGGGTTTTGCCAGCCCTTGAACAACCACCAGCGCTGCAACGTGGTGTTCGATGTCCCGTTGGCCAACGGCATTCCCATGACGATCACACTCCAGCGCGAGCAAGCGGGTGTGACCACGCCTGTGATCCAAGCCCACACCATCGAAGCCAAAAACGGTCGCTTCTTGGTACAAGGTTTGCCTGCGGGTCGTTACGAATGGACGCTGGCGTACCCTTTCAAACAAACCCCCGTCACACAGACCGGCAGCTTTGAGCTGCAGGTGCTGCCAGCGCCAACACCTTGACCACCACCGCGCGCGAAGAGCGGCGTCTGCGCCGCGAATGGGTATTGACCTTCGTGGTGGCGGTCACCTTGATGGTGTTGTTGGTCTTTGCCCAATGGGCACGTCCTTGGGGGCACCTGATTTATGACCGCATGATGGTCATGCAAGGATTTCACGACACCGACGACATCGTGATCATCGCCGTCGATGACCGCAGTTTGGAACAACTCGGCGGCTGGCCACTGCAACGCAGCCGCTACACCGAACTCCTCAAACGCTTGGAAGACCCTGCGGTCAAACCCAAAGCCGTGGGCTTGGATTTGCTGTTTTTGGATCCCACAGGCGATGACGCCGAATTGGCCGCCATGATGCGGCGCGTCCCAACCGTTTTGCCGCTGGAATTCACCATTGGCAGCAGCGATGCGCAACAGACCAGCCTTTCTCAAAGCCTACCAGTGCCTCCCCTGGACCAAGCGGCCCGGCTCTCGCACATCAACGTCAGCTTTGATTCGGATGGGGTGATCCGGGGCTTTCAAACCGTCGAAGGTCAGTACTTGCACTTCGCCTTGGCGCTCCACGCCTTGGGCGAGCCCGGCAACCGACAGGTCATGCAAGCTCAGTTGCGACCCGACTATCGGCGTTTTCGCATGGTCGACCCCAGCATCGGTTTTCCGATGATCTCTCTGTCCGACGCCCTCTCGCCCACATTCCCCCTGTCCTTTCTGAAAGACAAATACGTGCTCGTGGGTGTGACGGCACCCAGCTTGGGTGACCGCTACCCCACGCTCTACAGCGGCGAACACGGCACCGGCACGCCCGGCGTGGCCATCTTGGCGAGTGTCCTCAGCGCTTCGCTCAACGATGGCTTCATCACCTCACCCAATTCGGCCTGGGTATTCGGTTTGAACATGATCGGTGTGGTGTTGCTGCTGTTGAGTTTCATCTACATGAAACCGCGCATCACGTTCTTCTTGGCCGTGGGCACCATCATCGTGGCCTTGATCATCAGCTACGCTTTGTTGTGGTGGAGCCATTGGTGGGTCAACCCCACGCCCGTCATGCTGGTCGCCGCACTCATCCAACCGTTTTGGGCTTGGCGTCGCTTGGAGGCGATCACTGGGGTGATTTACCGCCGCGCCAACGAACTGCGCCAGCTCCAACCCGAAGCACGGGCCCAAGACAGCACCAACACCCAATCACGCGAAGTGGTGCTGCAATACGCTAAATTGCTCGACCACGCCGTCGACTCGGCACGCAGCGAGTTGAACTTTTTGAGTGCGGTGGTCGATGAAATGCCCGATGCGGTGGTGATTTACGACCAAGATGAACACCTGCTGCTCTCCAACAGCAAAATGCAGAGCCTGCTGGGCGATCAAGCCTTGGACATCGGCACTCCGCTGAGTGCCTTGGCCGAACGTTGGCATTTGCCGATGAGCCACTTGAGTAACCTGGGCACCCCCGAGCCCAGCGCGGTTCTGCCGGTGCGTCCGAGCAGCAACCCCAGTCTCAGCCAGCGACACGTGTTTCCCATTGAAACCGCGATGGGCCGGCGAGACATTTACCTCAAAAACGCGTCCCTGGAATCGCCCTTGGGCGGGCAGCTGCACCTGCTGATCTTCATGGACATCACCGAGCTGCGCCAGTACCAAATCCAGCGCGATCGGGCTTTGCAGTTCTTGTCGCACGACATGCGAACCCCCCTGGCATCCATCCTGTCGCTGACCCGAACCGGGTCCAGCAGGGACGAGGTCATGCCTCGCGAAAAAATCGACCACCACGCCCGTGCCTTGCTCAGCATGATGGACGACTTCATCCTCACCGTGAACGCCGAAGCCCCGCGTTACGACCTGAGTGTGGAGCTGTTGGACAACCTCATCAACGACGCCATCGAGCAAGTGGGCGATTTGGCCCACGACAAAGGCGTGGGCATTCGTGACGAACTCAGCGAAGAACCCATTTTTGTAGACGCCAATGCTCGCTTGCTCATCCGCGCGCTGGTCAACCTCTTGTTCAACGCCGTGAAGTTTTCGCCCGCCGGCAGCCACGTCGTGGTCCGCAGCGAACACCACACCCACAACCCAGACCAGCCACGGGTGCGCATCACCATCAGCAACGCCGTCAACCCCGAGCCCGCCGAACAAGAATTGCCCGGTTTTGGGCTGGGTCTGAACTTTGTGGACAACGTGATCCTCAGGCACCAAGGCCGCATCGAAAGACACATCCCCGCCAATGGACAGGCAGAGGTACGTATTGACCTACCCCTGCACGCAGATTGAATTGTTAAAACAACAAAATTAATACTTTAAACCCCTTAAACTGAGATTTATGTTTAAAATACCAGCAAACTCACATTGCTGGTATGAACGCTCGGTTCCACAAAGTCATCTTCTCCACACGCCTAGGCACCTTGGTCGCCGTGGGCGAGCACGCCAGCGCCCAAGGCAAATCGGCCGGCGGTGAAGGTGTGCGTGCTGCGGCATTGGCCGCCACAGTGCTTCTGGCAAGTTTGAGCAGCGCCTACGCGCTCGACCCCTCCGCCCTGCCAACCGGCCATCAAGTTGCCGCCGGTCAAGTGCAAGTCACCAGCAGCGGTGCTCGCATGGACATCGGCCAACTCACCGACAAAGCCATCGTCAACTGGCAAAGCTTCAACGTCGGCACCGGCGCCAGCGTTCACATCGCCCAGCCCAGCGCCACATCCGTCTTGCTTAACCGCGTGGTGGGCAACGAGATGAGCCAAATCCGCGGCCAGATCAGCGCCAACGGCCAAGTGGTCTTGGTCAACCCCAACGGCATCGTCATGGGCCCCACCGGCCAGATCACCGCCAGCGCCTTCACCGCCTCCACCTTTGGCATTTCGGATGCCAACTTCATGGCCGGCAAGCTGGCCTTCGAGCGCAACGGCTCAAACGCCAGTGTCGTCAACGAGGGCAGTATTCAAACCACGGGTGAAAGCGGTGCTTACATCGCCCTGATCGGTGCGAGCGTGTCCAACCAAGGCACCATCGCCTCACAAGGCGCAGGCGTGGCCCTGGCCTCGGGTGAACGCGCCACCGTGAGCGTGCCGCTCTCGGGCAAGGTGCGTTTGGAGCTCGACCCCGCCACCTTCGGTTCGGCCAGCGTGAACAACAGCGGCGTCATCGTGACCAACGGTGGCCAAGTGCTCATGCGAGCTGCTGCGGTGGTGGACGCCGTGTCCAAAGTCGCCCAAGCCCACGTGACTCACAGCGGCAGCATCGACACCACGGGCGAGCAAAGTGGCCGTGTGGACATCTTGGCCGACCACGGCCGCATTCGCGTCAGCGGTAGCGTCACAGCCAACAGCACCGATGGCACAGCGGGTGGTGACATCTACATCGGCCGGGACGAGCACACCAGCGTGCTGGCTGCCATTGGCGACGCCAGTGGCGCCGCCTTGGAGAGCCGTGGTGGATTTGTAGAAACCTCAGGCCAGTTCCTGGCCACCTACGGTACCCGCGTAACAGCCAAGAACTGGCTGCTCGATCCCGTGAACATAACCATCGCCGCCAGTTCCCCATCGGGTGACGCCTATGGCGACAACGACGGCGCGACCGCTGGTGTGCAGTTCAACCCCAGCACCGGTTCAACCATCTTGGCCAGCGACATCGCCGCCAACCTGAACGCGGGAACCAACGTCACGATTTCCACTGGCTTGGCAGGATCGCCGGGCACCGACGCCGGCAACATCACCGTCAATGCGACCATCGTCAAAAGCGGCCCCAACAACGCCTCGCTCACGCTCGACGCGAACAACCGAGTGATCGTCAACGCACGTATCGGTCGTGCCAGCAACGACACAACCTCCACGGGCAACCTCGATGTGACCATCGTCGCGCGGGGCAATGCACAAACCGCTGTACAAGGCAGTGCATGGATCGGCAACGTGATTGACGGTGGCGCCGGTACGGTCGATATCACCGGCACTTCCCTCAGCGGCTGGGAAGCGGTGATTTTTCAAAACACCAGCGGCATCACGGCCGGCACCTACACCGTTCGCGGTACCAACAGTAGCACGGCGGTGCGTTTCAATGGCGGCACGGCCACCTTCAACTCCAGCATAGGCAATAGCTTGATCGAGGGATCAGGGGGAGGGTTCGGAGGAGTTTTTGCGTCGTCTGGCAACACTATTAACTTAAACACCACCGGATCAGCCACCACCACCATCGCATCAAGCGCCGACAGCCCGGGGGGAATGCGCTTTGGTTTTGGCGGTGGTGTCACCGTCAACACCAACGGCAACGTCACCATTGGCTCACACCACAACAACAGCAGCTTGTTCATACAAGCGAACGTGAATGTCAACGGCGGTCACTTAAGCGTCAAAGGCAAGTCCAGCGGCATTGGGATTGGCCTGCAAGACGGCGGCGGCAACCCCACTGTCATCAACGTGAATAACGGCTCCACGTTGACCATGCACGGAATCGCCACCGCCGCCAACAGCGGCATCGATTTGCGTCCGCAAGGTGTGGCCAACTTCATCACCATGACCGGCAATAACGCCGGCCAGCGCGGTACGGTCAACCTCATCGGCGAAAGCTCGACCGGTGCCGGCATTCACACCAACGGCGCCACCATCACCAGCGACAGCGGCAACATCAACCTGACCGGTACCAGTCAAGGCAATGCCATCGTTCACGATGGTCTGATTCGCAGCGGCAACGCCAGCAGCGGTGGCGTGGTCACTTTCACGGGCACCTCCACCGGCTCAGCAACACCCCGCCTTGGCATCGTCAGCTCCGGCACCGTCCAGGGCGGTAGCGTCGTATTCAGTGGCACATCCGCCGGAGCACAAGGCATATACACAGCTGGCTCGGTCACCGCCGTCTCCGGCACAGTCACGATGACTGGCTCCAGCGCTCAAGGCACGGGTGTGCACACCCAAGGTCTGGTTCGTGCCTCAGGCAACATCACGTTCAACGGCACCAGCACCAGCACCGACACCCAAGGCGTGATCATCCAGAACAACGTGGAGTCCACTGCGGGTGACATCAGCATCACCGGCGTGACCAGCGCCTCTACCCAGCGGGGTATCAGCGTCACCGCCAATGGCAGCGTCTTTGGTGCCTTGACGGTGGCCGATGGCCGCAGCATCACGCTGGCGGCCGACACCCTCTTGATCAACACCGGCTCGACCCTCAACGCGGGCAACACTGGCACCGTTAACCTGCAAACCACCAACGCCAATACGGCGATCTTGGTCGGGGGTGAAGACGTCTTGAGTGGCACACGGGTACTCGGCCTGAGCCAAGACGAGATCAACCGCATCACCGCCGGGCAACTCAACATCGGCAACACCAGCCACAGCGGCTCGGTCACCGTCAGCAGCGCAATCGCCACCAACGCCAGCACCGGCCACATTGGCCTGCAAACCGGTGGCAACATCGCCATCAACCACGCTCTGATGTTAGGCGTTGCAAGAAACTTGACGCTCAACGCAGCTGGCGCGGGCAGCACCGTGACCCAAAGCGCAGCGATCCAAGCCAGCGGCCTGCAACTGTTGGGCTCATCGGTGAACTACTCGCTCAACCACAGCGGCAACACCATCGGCACGGTTGCAGCCAACGCCAAGAGCGTGGCGCTCAACACCACCGGCGCCTTGAGCGTGGGCACGGTGGGCAACACCAGTGGCATCACCACGAACAACGGTGTGGTCTCACTCACCAGTGGCGGCGCCATCTCCGGCAGCGGCCCCATCACCAGCGGCTCGGGTGCCATCACCCTGAACACCGCCAGCGGCTCGGGCACCTACAGCGGCGTGATCACCAGCAGCGGCAGCCTGACCAAGTCGGGCGCAGGATCCTTGACTTTCAGCGCCGACCACGTGCGCAGCGGCAACACCTCGATCACCGGCGGCACGCTCGTCATCGGCGCGAACGGTACCGCCGGCAACTTGGGCTCGGGCAGCGTTAGTTTGAGCAATGGCGCGACCTTGACCATCTCGCGCTCGGACAGCATCAACTTGAGCAACAGCATCAGCGGCAACGGCAACGTCTTCGCTGGTTCCTCTGCGGGCACGTTGACCCTGTCCAACATGGCCGTCACCGGTAACGTCTCGGCCAGCGCTGCCGGAAGTGTGAGCATCACCAACAACGGCACCATCAGCCTGAGCGCCCAAAGCACGGCCAATAACGGCAACATCGGCATCACCAACACCGGTGGCACGATGACCACGGCCGTCGTCAACGGCATCACCGGGGTCACAGCCCACGGCACTGGCAACATCACCCTGAGCAGCAACAGCAGCAGTGGGCACGGTTTGTATTTGCTCAATAACGTCACTGCGTTGGGTGGCAATGTGACCCTCACCGGCAGCACCAGCACCACCAGCAGCACACACGGCGGCGTGATGTCCAGTGCCTCTGTGCGCGGCAAGAACATCACCATGACCGCCTCGGCCACCGGCACCAGCGGCCACGTGCTGGGCTACTACGGCGCGGGCGGCCACTTCATCGCCAGCGAGACCCTCACGCTTACCAGCACCAGCACCAGCGGCTCGGGTAACGGCCTGTATTCATTCGCGGGCAGCTTCCATGCCGGTACGGGCATGAGTCTCAGTGGCACGTCCACCAACAACCAAGGCGTGGGCTTTGACAACGGTACCGTCATCACCAACGGCAACAGTGGCAATTTGGTGATCGCCGGCACGGCCAGCACTGCCGGGCAACAAGGCATCGGCTTGAATGGCGCTGTCATCACCAACGGCACCAGCGGCGGGGGCAGCACCGGTGCTGTCACCTTGCAAGCCCATTCGGGCCTGCTGGCCAGCACCACCACCTTTGGTGGCGTCAACCGCATCACGCAAAACGGATTGGGCGATGTCACGCTCCTCACCAGCGGCAACAGCAACCTCACCGTGCCCATCATCGTGAACAACGGCGCGGGCGATGTGATCGTTGCTGCCGGCAGCAACGTGGCGGCGGGCACGGGCACCGGCGGGCAAGTGCTCACGGTCAGTGGTAACAGCATCACCCAGAACAGCACCGGCAAAACCTACATTTATACCGGTCAAGCCAGCGGCACGGGCCAGCTCAACCACCTGGGCAGTTCGTTCAACACCTTGTATTACGTGGGCAGCAGCCAAACCCTCAACACCCAATTCAACACGGCCTACAACGGCACCATCACTGGGGGCGCCAACGCGCAAGTGTTGTTCCGTGATGCCGCAGCGAATGCGCCGGGCTTTACGCTCTCGCTACCCAATGTGAGCAAAACCTATGGCGACGCCGACCCCACACTGGCAGAGCGCAACACCGCTTTGCTCAGCGCCTACACCGGCCCCGACACTCTGACCACGACCGTGAACGGCGCCAGCAGCGGCACCAACACCTTCGCCGTCACAGCTGCGGATGTCATCAACGGTTTGACCGGCACCAATCGCGCCGCTGGCACGAACGTAGGCACCTACGCTTACACCAACGTCAGCGCCAGCGCTTTCAACACCACCCTCAGCGCCCAGCCCAACTTGGTCATCAACCAGCGCGACATCACCCTGACCAGCCTCACCGCCGCCGCCAAGGTCTACAACGGCAACACCGTCGCCGCCATCACGGGCGGTACGTTTGGCAACATCGTCCCGGGTGAAACTTTGGCGCTCAGTGGCAGCGGCTACTTCAACAGTGCCAACGTCAACGGTGTGAGCACTGTGACCGTGGACGACGTGACGGCCTTGACCAAAGCCGCAGGCGGCACGGGCTCTTGGAGCAACTACAACCTGACCACCACCGGCGCCCTCACCAGCAACACCGTAGCCAACCAAATCACGCCTGCCCAGCTGACGGCCACCGTCAACAACTCGGCCATCTTCGTCACCCAGGCCGGTGCCAGTACGCCCTTCATGGGCGTGAGCTACAGCGGCTTTGTGGACGGTGACACGGCTGCCACAGCGCTATCGGGCAGCGCCACGCTGCAATACACCGGTGCCAACGCCAACCCAGGTGCAGGTTTACACACCAACGTCTTGGGATTGTCCAACACCCCCACGGCCAACCACGGCAACTACACCATCACCGTCGATGCCGGCGACTTGACCGTGGTCGCGGCCGACAAACTGCTCATCACCATCAACAGCCAAACCGCTACATACGGGAGCCAGACCTCTGGGGCTCACGGCGGCGCAGCCAGTGGCACCATTTCGGCCGTCTACTGCTTGGACGCCAACAACTGCTCAGGCAACAATCTGTTCAGCTTGACGACCACCCGCTTGAGCAACACACAATGGAAAGCCGAGGACAACACCGGCAGCTTCGTGGTGTTCGACACCGGCATCAGCGGCGCCAACTTCTCTGGTGGTGGCTATTTGGAGGTCGGCAATTACACATACACCGCCACCGAAATCGCGCCACTCTCCTTGTTCACCAACGGGGTGGCCAACTTCAATGGTCGCTTCACCAATGGCGGCGTGTTGACCGTGGATCCGTTGACCTTGACACCCTCGATCACCGCTTCCAACAAACCCTTCGACGGTAATACCAGCGTCACACTCACCAACACCACATCCGGTTTGACCGGTGATGCGGTGAGCTTGTCTTATGTGAGTGCCGCCTTCGATTCGGCCACTGCAGGCAGCAACAAAACCGTCACGGTGTCTGGCTTGAGCCTGCTGGGTGCCGATGCCTCCAACTACCGGCTGGCGGCCAACACCTTACAAACCCGCGCCAACATCACATCCAATCAAGCGGACGAGGGTCCACACCCCCCTGTGATCAAACCCGTGGTTCCCCCTGCGCCACCCAACACCCCCGAGAATCCTTCGGCTGTGGGCAGTGAAACAAACGAGAACCCCTTTGCCTTGGCTGTTGAACCCGATGAATGCCGCCTAGACAATTTGTCCGCTTGCGAATGTGAACCCAGCCCAACCAATGCCAGTCTGGAAATTTGCTACATCCCCAAACTGGCCGAAAACCAACAAAAATGACCCCAGTTCTTCTGGTGTTTTTTGTTAAAAATTAATACTTTAAACACCTTAAACTGAGATTTATGTTTAAAATACCAGCAAACTCACATTGCTGGTATGAACGCTCGGTTCCACAAAGTCATCTTCTCCAAGCGCCTAGGCACCCTGGTGGCCGTGGGCGAGCACGCCAGCGCCCAAGGCAAATCGGCCAGCGGTGAAGGTACGCGCGGGGCTGTTTTGGCCGCCGCGGTGTTTCTGGCGGGTTTGACCAGCGCTTACGCGCTCGACCCCTCCGCCCTGCCCTCGGGCCCGACCGCCGTGGCCGGCGCTGCCGCCATCGCCGTCAACGGCCCACGCATGGACATCACCCAAAGCACCGACCGCGCTGCCATCAACTGGCAAAGCTTCAACATCGGAACGGGCGCCAGCGTTCACATCGCCCAGCCCAGCGCCACATCCGTCTTGCTCAACCGCGTGGTGGGTAACGAGATGAGCCAGATCCGCGGCCAAATCAGCGCCAACGGCCAAGTGGTCTTGGTCAACCCCAACGGCATCGTCATGGGCCCCACGGGCCGCATCACCGCCAGCGCCTTCACCGCCTCCAGCTTTGGTATTTCTGATACCGACTTCCAGGCCGGCCATATGCGCTTTGAGCGCAGCGCCCACAGCGGTGCCGTCGTCAACCAAGGCAGCATCGAGTCCACCGACGCTGGCGGCTACGTCGCTTTGATCGGCGCGGACGTCAACAACCAAAGCACCATCACCACCCGCCAAGGCGCCGTCGTCTTGGCCGCCGCCGCCGCTGTCGTGATGCCCAACACCCCGGGCTTTGACACCCAAAAAGTCAGCGTGCCGCTCTCGCGCAACGTGCGCTTGGAACTCAACCCAGAATCCTTCGGCTCGGCCAACGTCAGCAACAGCGGCGTCATCGTCACCGACGGCGGCCAAGTGCTCATGCGCGCTGCTGCGGTGGTGGACGCCGTTTCCAAGATCGCCAACGCCACCGTCGTCCAGTCCGGCAGCATCGACACCAGTGGTGACCAAGCAGGCCGAGTCGACATCCTGGCCGACGATGGTCGCATCCGCGTCAGCGGTAGCGTCACGGCCAACAGCGCACCCCCACCCCACTGGCCCACCACTGGCGCAGGGACCGACATTTACATTGGCCGCGACGAACTCACCAACGTCTTGGCAGCTGTCGGTGATGTGCGTGGCGCAGAGCTCGAGTCCTTGGGCGGTTTTGTGGAAACCTCGGGCCAATACCTCGCCACACACGGCGTCACTGTCAAAGCCAAAGACTGGCTGCTCGACCCCAACGACATCCGCATCGTGGCGACGGACACGGCAACCTCCGACGCCCGCGTGGTCACCTCAGGGGGTACCACCACCGTTCAAGACAACACCGGCATTCTGGCCAGCGAGGTCTTGAAGTCCACCATTGAGTCAGCCATCAACGCCGGGACCAACGTCACCATCAGCACGGCCAACCCCACCGCTGGGGCAGAGGGCGCAGGCAACATCACCCTTGATACCGCGCTCAGTTTCAACAACACCGGCGCTCAAGCAGCCACCTTGCGTTTGTTTGCGGTCAACGGCATCACCCAAAACGTCGGTGCCACCATCACCGCCACCGGTAGCCAGTTGGTGCACATCGACATGGCCGCAGAAGGTCGGTACATGGGAAATCCATGGGCCAGCACCAGCAGCTTGGGCATCACCCTCAACAGCGCCATCACCACCAATGGCGATATCACCCTCAATGGCCGAGTGATGACGGGTACGGCCTATGCCGTCAACATCACAGGTGCGGGAACTGCGCTGACCGTGGCCGATGGACGTTCAATCAACATCATCGCCAACACAGTCAACCTGTCAAACAGCGCCACCCTGAACGCAGGAACAGGTACGGTCAACATCAAAACCCACACAGTCAGCAACGAAATTCTGTTGGGTGGCATCGATGTGCAAACCGACACATTCTCCACTCAAAAATTGGGCATTTCCAACAGCGAGCTCAACCTCATCACCGCTGGCAATGTGGTGATTGGCGACCTCGCCAGCACAGGCTTGATTTCAGTCACGGGTCCAACCACAACCCTGGCCAGAACAGGCAATATCGCGTTGCGCACGGGTGGCACCATCAGCGTTGGCGCTGCACTGACCAGTGGTGCCAACCTCAGCCTGCAGACCAATGGCGGCAACATCGGCAACACTGCAGCCATCTCGGGGGTGAATGTTTCCATTGACAACACCAACGGCAGCATCAACAGCACAACGGGCGTCATCACCGTGGGTTCGGCCAACTCTGGTTCGGCGGTCGGCATCTCGGTGGGCAGCAGCATCACCGCCACAGGCAACTTGAACATGTGGGGTACATCAACCAACAATACCGGCATCAACGTCTTGGCCAACAGCGCCTTGCGCGGTGGGAACATCCAAGCCACGGGTCGGGTGAACAACGGGGGCTATGGTTTGCTGCTCAACGCGGGCAGCAGCGTCATCACCACAGGCACCAGCGGCGACAGTTTGATCAGGGGCATCAACACCAATGGTGGCAGCAATGCTGTGCTCACCGGAGGCAGCCCCACACTCACCGCGGCAACAGGCACCACACTGACCTTGTGGGGCGATGGCACCAACACGGGTGACCGAGCCATGCGTGTCGATGGCGGGGCCACCACCAACGGCTCGGTCACCATCAAAGGCACCTCCAACAACGCCACAGCATTGATTTTGATCAACGGATTGATCACGGCCAATGCCAACAGTGCCCTAACCCTTGAAGGCACGACCGCCAATGCAGGCCAGCACGGTGTACTGACGATCAACAGCGGTGGTGTGGCTTTAAACAACGGCGCCAGTGTGTCCATCCTTGGGCAGAATACCCACGTGAGTGGCACAGCGGCTGGGGTGATGTTGATGGGCTCGGGTATCGGTAAAGTCGCTGGTGCCACCAGCACAGGCCAAGTCTCCATCACGGGAACGGCTGCGTCGACCACCACCAACACCGGGGCATCTGTCCAAGCCGGCGTGACCACCGACGGGAACATCACCATTGTGGGTTCCGTGGGATCTGCTGCGGGCACAGGTGTCTCCATCGTGGGTGCGGTCAGCAGTTCGGGCACAGGCACCAGCATCAACGTGTCGTCCAACCACGGCCTATTCCACACGGGCAGCTTGAACATCGCGGGCGCCAATGGCACAGGTGGCAATATCCTCATCACTTCGACATTGGGCGGACTCGCAGGCACAGGCACCATCGGCACCACCACCCTCAAAAACACCAGCGTGACGGTGACACAAGCCGGCACCAGCACCTTCAGCGGCGCCATCAACGCAACCAACTTCACCAAAGCCGGTGCGGGCACCTTGACATTGGACTCGTGGATCGCCGCCACACCCGCCAACACCAATATCTCCAACGCCTACACCGTCAGCGGCGGCACCTTGTCGCTCTCGCCACATGGAAACTACGCCGCCATTCAGCCCGCCAGTGTGAATGTGGTGAACAACGCTACTTTTTCTCTGAGCAATTCGGGGAACGGTTTTTGGCGCAACACCGCATTCAACTTCACGGGTGGCCAAGGTGGCGGCACCATGAACCTTCTGGGCAACCCCATTGGAGCGCTCAACACCACCAACACTTTCAGCACCAGCGGCGGGGCCACCAACACCATCAACGGCTTGCTCAACGCCAACAGTGCCAATGTGAACTTGACTTTGGCGGCCGCCACCAGCGGCAACACCCTGCTCGACGGCAGTTTTGCAGCTTTGGTCTTTGCTCAAAACTTTCAAGGCGGTTTTGGTTTGGACAACGCCACCACCATCACCACCAACGGGCCTGGTGGACTGCTCTTCCTCAATAAAGTCAAAGCCAACCAACTCAATATCAACAGCGGCACGGTCCAGTTTGGTAACGGCAACGCCGCCACTTTGGCGGCCACACCTGAACTCCTGGCCACCAACGTCGCCATTGCCAGCGGCGCTCACCTGATCCTCAACCGCGCTGAAGCGCAGACCAATACCTCCGTGTTCACGGGCACCGGCAACCTCACCCAAGCAGGTGCAGGTGTGCTCACCCTCACGGGCAACAGCAGTGGCTTTGCTGGCAGCACCACCGTCAACGCGGGACGAACCTTGGCCATCGGCACCAACGGCAATCTGGGCGCCGCAGGTAGCACTTTGAGCTTGGCCAGTGCCTCGTCCAGCGTGGGCTTCACCAACACCGCGGGCACATCCACCATCGGCAGCACCATCAGCGGCGCAGGCACGCTGAGCAAGAGCGGCGCGGGCACTGGTGTGCTCACAGCCAACAACAGCTACACCGGCGCCACCAGCGTCAGCGGCGGCACTTTGCAAGTCGGCAACGGTGGCGCCACAGGCACCTTGGGCGCTGCTGCGGTGACGCTGAGCAACAACGCCACCCTGCACCACTCGCGATCGGCCGCCACCACCCTCTTCAACACCATCTCTGGCACAGGCAACCTGTCGGCCGCCATCACCGGGGCCAGCAGCGACCTCAGCGTCACGGGCTCGGTGAACCTAACGGGCGGCACGATCAACCTCAGCACCGACGCCAACCTGACCCTCAGCCAAAGCCTAACGACCAGCAACACCACCGCATCGGCCATCGTGCTCAATGCGGGTGCTGCCACCAACGCGGGCACCAGCACCGGCGGCGACATCAGCTTCAGCGGCAGCGGTTCGGTGAACGTCGGCGCGGGCGGTCGAGCCACGCTGTACACCGGCTCCTTGAGCGGCAGCACTGGCTTGGGCGTGACCGTTGGTAACAACCGCTATAACAGCGACGAGCAAACCAGCAACTACACCGCCGCCTTAGGCAGCGGTCAATACGCCATTTACCGCGAAGCCCCCACACTCAACGTTCGTTTCAACGACACCAGCAAAACCTACGACGCCCAAACCTTCACCGGCGGCAACGGCTTGAGCGTGGTCTCGGGCTTGGTCCAGGGCGACACCAGCACCACCTTCAGCGGCATCAACTACAGCGGCACCGCTCAAAATGCCACCAACGCAGGCACCTACGCCATCAGTGGCACGGCCCTCAACAGCCAGGGTTACACGCTGAGCTACACCAACGGCAGCCTGACCATCGACAAAGCCAACCTCGTCTTGAGCGGTTCACGCGACTACGACGCTACCACCACCTTTGCGGGGCAGTACCTAACCGCCACCGGCGTGGCCGGCCAAACCTTCACCGTCACAGGGTCTGGCCACAGCAGCAACTTGAGCAGCAAACACGTGGCGTACAACCAAAACGTCGCTTTGAGCACGGTCACAGGCTTGAGCTTGGGCACCAGCAGCAACGGCGGTTTGGCTGCGAACTACCACGCACTCAGCACCACCGGATCCAATATCAGCATCACACGCATAGCCGCCAGTGTCACGGCAAGCAACACCACCCTCACCTACAACGGCAGCCCACACACCCAAGCTGCCAGCTCCAGCGGCTTCCTCGTCGGCGACAGCATCACCGTGGTTGGTCTGGCCAGCGGAACCAACGCCGCCACTTACACATCGGCTTTGAGCTTGTCCGGTGCCGACGCCAACAACTACAACGTCACCTTCACCCAAGGCACGCTCACGATCAACCGCCGCGACATCAGCCTGCAAACCTTGGTCGCCAGCGACAAGGTGTTTGACGGCACCACCAGCGCCACCATCACCGGCGCGACCTTCAGCAACTTGGTGAACGGAGAAACCTTGGGCCTGAGCGGCGGCGGCACCTTTGCCGATTCGGCCATCGGCAACAACAAAACCGTCACCGTGGCCGAAGTCGCCAACCTGACCCAAACCAACGGCACCGGCGGTGGCCGCTGGCAGAACTACAACCTGACAACCTCTGGCAGCTTCACCACCCTGGCCAGCATCCGCGCCGCCGCCCCCAACCCCGGCCCAAGCCCGGACCGCCAAGACGCCCAGCCCGACTGGCCCAAGGTCGAGCGCCTGAACCGCCGCCCCAGCGACCACCTGCTGGCACAACCCCAGAACAGCCCGTCGTTCGCCTTGGCGCAGGAAAACCCCGACGCCAACGTCATCACCGTGCGCGGCTGTGGCGCGGGTCCAGCGCCCGAATGGCGCGACAGTTGCTTGGACATCGCACCCACCCACACCGCCCGATACAACTAACAAATTCAACAAACAAATCACAAAACTGGGTCATAAATGCAACGAAAAAGCTAAAACATTAAGAAAGTGACAAAGATGATTTAACAATTTGAGATAATCAAATTGTTATTTAAATAATCATTTGTTATGTTTGGCAATTTCAAGGCATTTACCCACCGTTTCACAGGCCGTGCCATCCCGTGCACCGCCGTGGCGGCTGCTTTGTTGTTGAGCATTGGCGCACACGCCAAAGAAACCCCTTGGCACTTGGGTTCGGCCAGCAATGGCCCTGCCGCCCGTTCGGCCATTCAAACCGCTCAGCTCCAGCCCGGCCCCCACGCCGTGGTGGTCGCCGTCATCGACAGCGGCATCTTGCCCAACCACCCCAGCTTGGCCCAACAGGTACTGCCGGGCTACGACATGCTCTCGGGCCCCCGCAACCTGCGCGGTGCGCGTTCGGCCGACGCCACCCCCGACGCCCGCAACACCCGCTGCGGCAACAACACCTTCACCAGCGCCCAACGCACCCACGGCACCGAAGTGGCCAGCGTCATCGCGGGCAACGGCAAAGCCGGCGTGGTGGGCGTGAACCCCGAGGCCCGCATCCTGCCCATCCGCACCATGGGCGCTTGCGGCATGACCCGCGCCGACTTGCTCGATGCCATGGCTTGGGCCGCGGGCTTGCCCGTGCCCGGCACCCCCGTCAACCCACACCCCGCGCGCATCATCAACCTGAGCCTGGCCGGTGGTGGCACCACCTGCGGCCCCGAATTGCAAGCCCTGATCCTCAAGCTGACCCAGCGCCACGTGTTTGTGGTGGCCGCTGCGGGCAACAACTTCCAAAAAGCCCTGAACGAACCTGCCAACTGCCAAGGTGTCATTTCGGTGGGTGCTGTCGATGCCGACAACCGCATCACCGAGTACTCGGCGCTGGACCCCCGCACCACCATCTACGCGCCTGGCGGCACCGAAGGCCGCTTGGGCCAAGCCCCTGCCCAGAAACTGCGCGTGGCCACGTTTGATCAAGACATCTGGGGCCAAGAGCGCGCCAACGCCTCCGACCGTGGCGTGGGCACCAGCTTTGCTGCTCCTTTGGTGTCGGGCTTCTTGTCGCTGTGGCTGTCGCACCAGCCCGACGCCACACCAGCCGACTTTTTCGCCGAACTGCCCCGCTTTGTGCGGGACGTGCAGCCCATCCCCAGTTGCCCCCAGTGCCAGCCCAAGAGCTTGGCCGCCAACGCCAGCGTGTTTTTGCGCTGAAGCCCTCTAGAAGCGTGATTTTTGTCACGCACCTTAACCATCCTTAAGGTTCTTTCCGTGTCAAGTCGGAAGAATCCCTGTATCGCCCAACCCGTCGCTGGGCACCGATACCTGGAGTCTTCCCATGAACGCACGCAGCTTTAAAGTCATCTTCAGCAAACGCTTGGGCGCGCTCGTCGCCGTCGGCGAAAACGCCACGTCTCAAGGCAAAAGCGCCAGCGGTGAAGCCAACCGAAGCAGCACGAGCGTCCTCCACGAAGGTGGCAGCGCCAACCAGCACGTGGGCACGCTCAAGGCGCTGTGCTTGGCCACCCTGCTCAGCACCCTGCCACCCGCTTATGCGCTTGACGTCAACGCGCTGCCCACACAAGGGCAAGTGGTTTCGGGCAGCGCCAACATCAGCAGCCTCGGCGCGGCGATGACCATCACCCAAAGCACCGACCGCGCCGCCATCAACTGGCAAAGCTTCAATGTGGGCGCTGACGCCCGCGTCAACGTCGTTCAAAACAACCGCCAATCTGTCTTGCTCAACCGCGTGGTGGGCAACGAGATGAGCCAGATCCGGGGCCAGATCAGCGCCAACGGCCAAGTGGTCTTGGTCAACCCCAACGGCATCGTCATGGGCCCCACGGGTCGCATCACCGCCAGCGCCTTCACCGCCTCCACCTTTGGCATCACCGACGCCAACTTTGAAGCCGGCCACATGAAATACGAGCGCAACGGCAGCAATGGCAAGGTCGTTCACCAAGGCCACATCCAAACCGCCGAAGCCGGCGGTTACGTCGCGTTGATCGGCGCTGAGGTCAACAACGAAGGCACCATCACCACGCGCCAAGGCGCCGTCGTGTTGGCCGCCGCCGATGCCGTCACCCTGCCCAGCCTCAGCGAAATCAACAACGTGAGCGTGCCGCTCTCGCGCAACGTGCGCCTGGAAATCAACCCCGAATCATTCGGCTCGGCCAGCGTGAACAACAGCGGCGTCATCGTCACCGACGGCGGCCAAGTGCTCATGCGCGCGGCCGCCGTGGTCGACGCCGTCTCCAAGATTGCGGATGCCACCGTCATCCAGTCCGGCAGCATCGACACCACGGGCGTCCAAGGCGGCGGTGTGGACATCTTGGCTGATCACGGCCGCATCCGGGTGAGCGGCAGCGTCAAGGCCAACAGCACCGATGGCACAGCCGGTGGCGATGTTTACATTGGCCGGGACCAAAACACCAATGTGCTAGCCGCTGTGGGAGATGTCAGTGGTGCTAGGCTGGAATCTTTGGGTGGCTTCATCGAAACATCAGGAGACTACCTGTCGACTCGGAACATTCAAATCAAAGCCAAAGATTGGTTGCTGGACCCAACAAACATTCGCATTGTCGGATCTGGCACCACAACAGCAGCCTCAAGCAATGTGGGTGGTGTGACAGGAACAATAACATTCAACGGTCCCTCCGGTATCAGCGACAGTTTGGTTTTTCGAGACGACATTCAAAACGCCATCAATGCTGGCACCAACGTCAAGATTGACACTGCAAACAGCACGCCGGGTGCCAACGGCACAGGTAATATCACCATTGAGACTGCGCTTACCTTCAATAACAACACCGCGAACGCTGCAACACTGAGCTTACTTGCCAAAAATGGCATTACACAAAATGCGGGTGCGAGTATCACCAACAACGGATCCGGCTTGGTGCACGTGGTGATGACTGCGGAAGGTTTGCCAGGCGGTACCCCAATCTCTCTTGGCACCAACAACTCCAGCAGTTTGGGCATCACCCTCAACAGCACCATCAAAACCAACGGTGATGTAACGATCACGGGCACAACGGCAAACAGTACTCAACATGGTGTCCGATTCAGTAACGGCTCAGGCATTGAAGCTCGCTCTTACAACGTCACAGGCCGCATGACAGCTAACTCTGGGGGTAGCCAGGGTGCTGCGCAAGGTAGCGGTGTGGTCTTTACCGGGACTTCGGCATTCAAGTCAACGGTAGATAGCACAATTACCGCAAGTACCCGCTCAACGGCTGTTTACGGCATGCATTTCCACAATGGAAGCACCGTGACCTTTGATACGGGCGGCGCCAAATTGGTGGCCGCTACGGATGCTGCCAACTTGGGCAGTGGTGTCAAGATCGGTTGGGCTGGTGGGGCTGTGATCAATACGCAAGGTGACGTTACCTTGGGTTCCTTAAATGCAAATGCATTTATGCATTTGCAGGGTACGGTAAACGCATCTGGTAACAGTGTGAACACTGTAGGTAGCCTTAAATTATTGGGGCAAAGTAATGGCGGTGGTATTGCCTCACAAGACGGGGGCGGGGTTCCAGGAGAAGTGATTGCTAGTGGTGCGACCAGTGTTGACATCGAGGGCGTCTCTACTGGTGCTGCGCATGGTGTGAACCTGGGCATTACCGTGGGCAGCCCCATCAGCAGCGAACGCGGCAAGATCACGATCAAAGGCAGCACGACAACGGCCAGTGGATTTAACGGCGTGAATGTGATGAACAATACGACAATCACTAGCGATTCAGGCGACATCAGCATTACCGGTAATAGCGCCAGCAACACGAACGCCGCCGTTCGACTCAATTTGGGAACCGTTACAACGGGCGGTAATGTCGAAGTCGCCGGCACATCAACCACAGCAGGCGCTTTGGGTGTGTGGACGGATAACGCAAAAGTCACAGGCAGCAACGTGACCGTGAGCGGCACCAGCGTGAGTGCAGCAGGCGTTCATCTCGGCAACGGCGTGGATGCCTCGGTAAATGGCTTGTTCGAGGCCAATGGAGCCGCACCAGAAACCGGTTTGTTGAAAGTCACTGGTCTTTCACAAAGTGGCACTGCCGTTCAAAGCCAAAGCGGCATGATGAAAGCCACGAAAAATATCGTCATTGACGCCCAATCGGGCACCGGCAATGGTGTTGTCATGACAGGCACCAATGGCATCACATCAACTGGCGGTGATGTGACCATCAAAACAGACAGCTTGAATCTGGCAACCACTGCAGTGGGCATCACATCAACCAGTGGGTTGGTCAGCATCCAAAATAAATCCGCGGGCACTTTGGTGAATGTGGGTGGAAGTGACGTGTTGACTGGTAGCAAAACACTGGGCATCACCAACATTGAACTCAACAAAATAGCGGCCGCCAAAACCGAGATCGGCAGTAACACAGCAGGTCATTTGACGGTCAGTAGCGCTGTCACCAGCTTGGATGCCACAGGCGATCTGTCACTGCGCACAGGCGGCAACATCGACATCAACGCGGCGTTGACGGTGGGCGGCGCTACAGGCACCAAAAACCTCACGCTGGATGCCAGTGGGCCCAACAGCACGATCACCAGTTCCGAAGCAGGTGTCGTCAAAGCCGAAACTTTGAAGATCGCCGGCGCCAACGCCCAGGTGGCCATGGCGGCTATGGCCCATCAGGTCAAAAACCTATCTGCTGATGTGAAATCGTTGGCATTCAAAAACACTCAAGCCCTGACTGTCAGTGCCAAAACGAATGGCGGCTCGATTAAGGTCGAAACCAATGAGGGTACTTTGACGGTGGGCACAGTTAATGGTTTGCAAGGCGTGACGGCGAACACTGGCAACATTGAGCTAGTCGGCAACACAGATACCGGTCATGGTCTTGTCATTGGTGCGACGGTTGAAACTACTGGTGATGTGACCCTGCGGGGCAGAACACATGATGGTACTCAAAACTCTAATGCAGGCGTTTTCGGAGGTACAGCCGGTTTAGTCAAAGGCAACAACATCACAATGGTTGCCGAGGCAACTAACAGCGAAGGCCGTACCCTAGGTTACCGCGGAGCTGCTGCTCGATTCATTGCTACTGGTAAAGTGGATTTCACGGGTAGTACTCAAAATCTCGCAAATGGTTGGTACACCTTTGGGGGTGTCATAGAGGCAGGAGAGGGGATCAAGATCCAGGGTACATCACGTCAGGGCCAAGGCGTGGGCTTTGATCAGCAGGGAAATAATGGCAACCTTATTCAAATAACGAACGGTAATTCAGGTGGCATCGAAATCAAAGGCCATGCAATGGCGGATGACCGGCAGGGCGTGGGCTTGAACGGCATTAACATCGTAAACAACGGTTCGGGTGGCATTGACATCTGGACGGTTAATGGCCATATCGTCGCCACGAATACATTTGGTGGAACCAACACCATCACCAATGGCGCCAATGGTGGCGAAGTCATTCTTGAGGCTGGTGTTGGAGTGGCAAATCCTAGCGACAACAACAGCCGAATCAATGGCACCCATCTCAGCATCACCCAAAACAGCAATGGTGGGGTGTTTATGGGAACGCCAGGAAATGGTGATGTGACGGTCGCCAAGATCACCAACAACGGAACGGGTGCTGTAGAGATCATGGCCGGCTATTACAAAAAAGCAGGCGATGGTACTGGCGGCCAAATCAAGACCGCAGCAGGCAACGCCATCACCAACATCAACGGAACCACACGCCTTTACAGTGGCGCTGCAACCAGCACGGACAACTTGTCTTTGCTGGACGCCACCCTGGCCAACCTTTATTTGAGTAATGTGAATGGCACCCAGAAAAACACACAGTTCAATTCAGATGCCAATGCCACGATGACCAACGGCCCTGCTGTTCAGGTGTTTTTCCGTGAAACATCTACTATTGGCGCAGAGGCTCTGAAGGGTGCTGTCTTGGAGAAAACCTATGGCGATGCCAGTACCCAAAACGGCCAAGGCCAAGCCTTGTTGGCCGATATGGTGAGGGAGCTCAAAGAGGTTAACTCGGGGAACAAAGAGCAACCTACCACTGCGGGCAATTTGATCATCGCAAAATCTGTATTGGTTGACGACTTGGCCGCCGCCAACCAAAACGTTGCTTTGACTAACGCCCAATACAGCGGCGCTGGATTTTTGCGAGCCAATTCCGATGGGTACGGCAATACACCTATCAACACCGGTGCTGCCCATGGCACCAGCTTGGAAACAGGCGAGGCCACCAAAGTCGTTGTGAAGCAGAAAACACTGAACCTGACTGGTTTGACTGCACAAGACAAGGCTTTTGACAACACCACTACAGCCATATTGACTGGCACGCCAACCGTTGACTTACCCAACGAACTTAGCAATGACAGAGTGAGTGTTGACAACACAAGTGCCAACTTCAACAACCCATTGGTTGGCGACAACAAGCCCGTCACCGTCATTGCGGGTTTGAATGGTGCAGACAAGGACAACTACACCTTGGTCGTGCCGACCAACTTGACCGCCAGCATCACCGGCGCCGTTGAGCCTGTGGACCCACCCGGCCCCATTGTGCCCGTGGTACCGCCCACACCCAACAACAACACCGTGGTGATTGCCGGTGGCAGCAACAGCTTCCAATTGGCCAGCGCTGACGGTCAATGCAGTGCCGACACCTTGGAACAGTGCGAATGCGAGACCGCCACCAACCCAGCGGGTGTCGCGCTTGAGGGCGTTCAAATCTGTTACGAGCCGAAAAACGGCCCCTCGTCAGCTTTGTGATAATTCACCATTCACTCTTATTTAATTGAGTCCTTCTAATGACACTGCCTCTCGCCTTCACACCCCGCCGTTTGGTTTTGGCCATGGCCATGATGGGCTGCGCCAGCGCATTCGCTCAAACCACCGTGCCTGACGCGGGCGCTGTGTTGCGCAACATCGAGCAAAGCCAACCGGCGCAACGTGCGCCTCAAGTCGAGCGTGCCGCGCCACCCGCCAGTGGCAACGACTTCAGCATGAGCAAAATGGTCGGGGTGCGAGTAGAAAGCTCTCTCTTGACCGACGACGTTCAAGCCTACTGGCTGCCCTCGTTGAACAAGGCGGTCTCGGCCAACGAAATCAGCCGCTTCAAGGCTTGGGTGTGGGAACAGTTGCAAGCCGCAGGCTACTTGGCTTACGTGCTGACCAAAGAAGAAAGAACGCCTGACGGCTCGGTCCTGGTCATCCAGATCAAAGCCCCCGTGCTGGGCAAGGTCACGGTGGTGCCTTTGGACATTTTGCCCGATGACCCCGGCTCCAAACCCTACGCGGCCTTGGTGGGCGAGCGTTTTTCCCAGCTGTTTGCCTCGGGTGCAGCGGTGGATGTTCAGGGCATCACCGCCCAGCTCAACGCCATCAGCTACGACCTGCCCGTCGTGTTGGAAGCCGCTCTGCGTCAGCCCGACGCCGAGTCCATCGACGTGGCCATCAACATGCGCATGATTCCCCCAGAGCCGGGCCAGCTCATCAGCGGTTTGGTCCAAGCCAACAACTACGGCCTCAAGGCCTATGGCCGCGACCAGCTGCTCACGCAGTTGCGCGTCAACGGCGAAACACCCGCCTCTGAAGTGGTGTTAACCGGCCAAGTGTCTGAAGGCATTCGCTACCTCAAGGGCGAAGCCTCCGCCCCTTGGGTGGGTAAGCGCAGCCGCGGCATGGGTTGGTTTACCTTGGTCGAGAGCGAATCCGCCGGTTCGGCCGCCACCCGGGTCGAGGGAACGACCATCGATTTTGGGGGCGGCGTGCACACCCTGCTCAAGACCACCCGCAATGGCAGTGTCACGTCGGCGGTGGAGTTCGGTAGACGTGCCACGGACAGTGCTGTGGCCAACAACACCCAAACCGACCGTTTGGACCACCAGTTGCGCTTGCGCTTGATGACCCAAATGACACCCGCATGGGTCGACAACTACTCGGCCGAACTGGGCCTGCACCTGGGTCACATCCAGATCGAAGACATCGCCGACGGTGATGACCGCAACGTCGCGGGCCACTACCAAAAACTGGAATTCAACGGCCAGCTTCGCAAAACGCTGTCCGAAGACAAGAAATGGGTGGGCGCAGTGCGCTGGCGCTCCCAAGCCGCTTGGACCAACTTGGACGGCTACAACCAGCTGTCTTTGGGCGGGGTGAACGGCATTCGCGCCTACACCAGCGCAGACGGCGTGGGTGACCAAGGCGCCCAAGTTTCATTCGACCTGACCCACCAGATCACACAACATGTGTTCGTGGGAGTGTTGTACGACGCCGGCGTGATCAAACAAAACATCAAGGCCGTGGGCGGCTCACGCCCCTCCTCTTACAGCCTGTCGGGTGCCGGCGTTCAAATGGGCGGCGACTATGGCGCTTGGAGCTGGATCGCCACGGCGGCTCGCGGACTGGACAAAACCGAGCCATTCGAGACTGCCATCAACGAAGTGGGCCTGCGTGAGTGGCGTGGGTCTGTTGCTATCAATTACCGTTTTTGATAGTATTTATGGGTTAATTTCATTCTGAAATGAACCCAAAAATCAATACCCGAGTAAACCATCACCACCCGCAGCACCTTTGGCTGCGGGTGGTGATTTTCTTGGTGTGTGTATGCACACAGGGCTGGAGCGTTGCGGCCGAAGAAACCAAACCTTGGCACCTGGGCGCACTGGCCCCCACACCCTCAGCGCCTGCGGCTATCCACAGTGCGCACATTGCGCCCGGCCCTCACACCGTGGTGGTGGCGGTGATCGACAGCGGCGTGGTGCCCGACCACCCCAGCTTGGCCGGCCAGTTGCTGCCCGGTTACGACATGCAGTCGCCCCCGGGCAACGTGCGCGGCGCACGATCGAGCAACTTCGCCCCAGACGAGCGCGAAACCCGTTGTGGCGAGCGCTTGGTGTCTGGTGCCTTCCGAACCCACGGCACCGAAGTAACCAGCCTGATCGTGGGCAACGGCCATGGTGGTGTGTGGGGCGTGAATCCCGGGGCCAAAGTGGTGCCCATTCGCTTGATGGGCGCTTGTGGCATGTCTCGCGCCGACCTGCTCGACGCCATGGCCTGGGCCGCAGGCTTGCCTGTGGCCAGCCTACCCATCAACCCACACCCCGCTCGTATCATCAACCTGAGCTTGGCTGGCGGAGGCTTCAACTGCACGCCGGAGCTGCAACGCTTGGTGGACAAGCTGGTTCAACGTGGGGTGTTTTTGGTGGCCGCAGCCGGCAACAATTTTCACAAACCGCTGCCCGAGCCCGCCAATTGCAAGGGCGTGTTTTCGGTCGGCTCTGTGGATGCAGACAACCGCATCGAGGTGTATTCGGCCTTGGACCCGCGCACCATCCTCTACGCCCCCGGAGGTGGGCGTGACCTGCGCAACCAACAACCTTGGAGCGAGAACAAGCTGCGCGTGGCCACTTACGACCTGGACATCCTGGGGCGCGAACGCCCCAACACCCTCAACCGGGGTGTGGGCACCAGCTTTGCGGCCCCCGTGGTGTCGGGCTTCATATCGCTGTGGCTGTCTCACCACCCGAGCAAAACGCCGGCACAGCTCTTCACCGAACTGCCGCGCTTTTTGCAAGACGTTCACCCCAGTCCCAAATGCCCCACTTGTTCACCCAAAGGCTTGATCAGCCAAGAAGCCGCCTTCAAGCCATGAAATCCGTGCTGCCCCACTTGGCCGCTCTGTTGCTGGCACTGCTGCCCGCCTTGACACAGGCGCAAGCCGTTTGGCACTGCTCCAAGCAGACCGCAGTGTCTGCGGTCGATGTGACAGAAACCGTGGCACTGGCCGCAGAGGACATGTTCCAAATTGCTTCCATGAGCACGGACGTCGCTGTCATTGGTCTGACCCTGCGCGACCTCATGGACGTCTATTCGGGGGTGCCGGTGCGCATCGGAGGCCGCCCACTCACCGCCTGCTTTCTCAACGACAACTCCAGCACCAGCCGGGAGATGCTCGACGCACTGGGTCTCAACGCCAACAGCATGGCTGCCTTGGCCCGCAAAAGCGCCATCGTGCGAAGCCAATTGCAGTGGGTCAGCGACGAAGCGGACATGATGCGCTGCATGACCAAGCACCACCCATCGGTGGGCTACTTTGCTGAAACTCATGACACCGATGAGGTGGCGCCGTGCTTCTGAAAAATTACAGCTCAATCTTGATGCTGACATTTTTCTGTCTGCCTACTCAAGCGCAAATCTTGTACAACGGTCAGGTTGGTGTTGATGTTTGGGACATCCACACCAACACCGCCAACCCCAACCAAGAACGGTTGCTTTTTTTGGCGAACAGCACGCCCCAATGGACGTATCGGAATCCATCACCGTGGATTCGCTTCGAGGGAAATATCGAGCTCACCCCCCTCATTCAGGCCAACTTCAAGTTTCGCGGAGACCAAAGTTCAGACTGGCGAATTGATGAACTGAATGCAACTTGGTCAGTTTCGCCATCATTGGGGGCGTCAATTGGTGTGGTTGACTACAAATTGAGCTGGTGCAGAACCCATGAAGAAAACTCTCCTTGGGTCAGAGAAAACGATCCATTTTGTACGGTCAGAACCACCGATCAAGCTGTGGGATCGGCACCTGGCGTTCAGATCTATGCCAACGCTGTGAACTCGGATTGGAGCTTACAAGGGATGATTGGCATCTATGACCCTTTGCTGGCTGACTATGACAAAGAGGAATTCACCAATACCGTCATCAGCGGTCGGTCCCAGGTCACCAAAAACGATCGCTTGGGGATCAACCTCAGCGCAGTACATCAAGCGTCAGGAACAGAATTTCGCTTGGGCTGGCAACGGGTTGAACAATTTGCAAAGTATGAAATTTGGAAACCGCCAGCACCCCTGACGGACTACAAAAAGTCTGGGGACATTGTTTTCATTGGCACGTCTTTTAACCCACACCCGCAATGGTCGGTGCGTGCGACCTTCTTAAACAGCAAGATCATTGGAGACTGGATAGGCTCCGATGTCGTCAACGGGCCAATTTATGGAGGAGATCAAGACATCGATCGCCAATCGTTCTCTTTGGAAAACATATACCGAGTCAACACCCGTAACACCGTGGCATTGGCGCTTTCAGAGTACAAATTCAAGAGTTTTTCCACATTTAAGCGATCCAACGGTACCGTCACCTACTATCCTTTAGGTTTGCTGACCAATCGTCTGGCTTCTATAGCTTGGCGCTACGAATGGAGCCGGGGCGTTTACAGCGCACTACAAGCCTCACACTCCCAATCCAGTATTCAGCTGCCTTCACCCACCGGCACGAACCGCATAAGAGGCACTTCGTTTGGCGCTCGAATCGGCTGGCGCTTTTAGTCGCCGATTCAGCTTGCGCTCGACACCAACTTGAGTTTGTCTTGCCAGGGGCGAATCACGCCCATGTCGACACCCTCTTCTTTGCACAGCACCGCGCCCAGTGTGTGGGCCGACATGCTTTGGTACATGCCATTGCCCTGCCCCAATCGGCAACCCATGAGCTGCATGGCACGCTCTTGTGCCACGCTGACCAGGCCCTCGGCCATGATTTGCACATTCAAGGACAAGGCCACCCTTGCCAGCTCTTGCATGCGCGCACCCAGCACCGTGGCGTTGGCGTCTTGTGCCATCAATCGCTTGTCGAATTTCACGCGTTGAATGGGGCAGTTGCGCAACAAGCTGTGCGACTTGGCGGTGGAGCCAAAGCCATCAACCGTCAAGCCCAAACCCATCACGGAGAATGCTTCAAAACTCTTGAGCGCTTTGCTGTCCATGTGCGCCAACACGCCTTCGTGAATTTCCAAGGACAAGGCGCTGTGCGGCAACGCATATTCGGCACACAGGGCTCGGATTTTGGCGGGGAACGTGGGTGACATGAACTGTTGCGCCGAAATGTTCAAGCTCAAACCCAAGGTGCCGTGATGCTTGTGCCAATGGGCCACTTGCGAAATGGCGGTGTTGAGCACCCACTCGGCAAACGGCAAGATCAGACCACTGCGTTCGGCCAAACCGACGAATTCGGCGGGGGAGACATGAACCACTTGGCCGGTGGGCCGCTGCCAATGCACCATGGCTTCAACGCTGTGCAAACTGCTTTTGCCCAAATGGGTGATGGGCACGTAACGCACGCTGATGCCAGTAGCCGTCAGGGCCTCATCCACCGCGCGGTCCGGCGGTGACCATGGGCGGCTGGCCACCATGCGGGTGGCCGATGAATCAGGTGCCGGGTTCTGGTTTTTTTTTTCGATCCGAAACTGAATGCCCCTGGCCTGAACCGTGTACAAGAGAATAGCCAACAAAGCAAATACCACCGACACGCCACCGAGCGATTGGGTCATGTCGGGCGTGGTGTCCACGCGCAAGTGCACATTACCCAGCACTTGGCCACCCACGCTGACGGGCGACATGACCAAAAGCTCGTGCCGCTCAAAACGGCTGCGGCTGTCGAGCTGCGCCAACTGAAATTCACCCTCGGCAGCGTCAACACCATATGTGGCCACCACGGCCCCTTGTGCATCCAACAAATCGGCAGAGACCACACTGCCGTGTTCGGCCAATAGGCCCATCACATGTTGCGCATAGTCTTGGTCTTTCAAAACCATGGGGGCCAGCAACTTTTGCGACAGGCTTTGCACCAGTTGCTCTTGCTCTTTCAGCAAGGCTTGTCGAGCCACCCAATAGGCTGCCCCACAGGCCACCACAAAGGCCACTGCCAACACCAACCACCACCACATGGAAACCCCACGGCGGATCGTTGAATTGACATTTACATTTGAATTTTCCATGGCGCAGATTCCTACAATTCAGATTCGACAATTCTAAAAACAGATGGCCCAAACAATTGTTAAAATTCCTTAAATCACGCACACATAAAACGTTGCTTTCGAACAACATCACAGGGCGTGCGAAGTGATTTTTTAACTATTTAAGACTATTTTTTCCGAAATAATTCAAGAAATAAATCAAATAAAATTCATTTTATTCTCGCTTTGAATGAATCATTTAACGTTATTTAATAAATTAATTTCGCTCTTAATGATGGTTAAGAATTGGGGCAGTTGATCAATCCTATATTTACCTTATTCGAATTCCACTTCAGGAATTCAATTGAGTTTAAAGGTAAATATCCATGGTTGTTCACGCTCTGCACCAGCCCAGCCGTCATCGTTGGCAGGCCTGGGCTTTGGCTGGCGCAAGCTGGCTGTGTGCTCCAGCCCAAGCGCAAAACATTCCCTTGGGCTTACACGACTTGGTTGGGACCACCGTCATTGCCGTCGACTTGAACCAGGCCATTGACGCACCGGTCAAGGACGAACGGGCCACGCCCAACCTTTCCAGCCTGATTGCTCAGGCTTTGAACAAAAGCCCCCTACTCAAACAGGCACAGGCACAGCAAGAAGCGGCTGAAGCCCGCCGCGGGGTGAGCCGTGCCGAATTGCTGCCATCGCTGAGCCTTCGCATCGCCGGCGGGCCAGAAAAGTCAACGGGTATCAATGTGCCCAATGGTTCGGATGAACACCACTACGAAACCGCGTCCATTCGGCTGACCCAGCCCTTGTTCAACTTGGTGCAAATCAAGGAATTCGAAGGCAGTCGCAAAGCCTTGAAGGCCTCTGAGCTGAAAGTGCAGTCGGCGCAAGAGCAAGTGGCGCTTCAAGTGGCCAGAGCGGTGGTGGATTTGTCCACGGCCCGCATTGCCCTGCACTTTTCAGAACAACAGCTGCAAGACCTCACACAAATCTTGACTTTTATGGAAGCCCGCTCAGCAGCCGGTGCCTCGAGTCAAGCCGACTTGGAGCGCGCTCGAGGCCGTGTGCTGGCTGCACGCCAAGTGCGCTTGGATCAACAGACGCAATTCCGTCAGGCTTACACCGAATTGGAGCGATTGACGCAACAAGTTCCACGGGCACTGAGCTTGCCGTCGATGCAGCAACTCGGCCGACAGCCCGCCAGCATGTCCGAGGCGCAAGCCTTGATTCTGGAGAAAAACCCAGACGTTCAAGCACTCCGCTTGGAATACCAAGCGCAAGAAAAGCTCGTGACGGCCGAGCGCAGCCGCTACTTGCCCGTTTTGGGCCTGAGCCTCGAGCAAGACCACACCCGCAATTCTCGTGGAACCAACCCCCGCTGGACCGACACACGTGCCCTGTTGGTGATGAACTGGAACGTGTCCTTGGGTGGTCGTGAGTATTACGGGATACAGCAAGCCAGTGCCGAGCTGAGCAACCGCGAGTCACGCTTGCAAGAAGAAATCGACAAACTCCAGCAAGTCACCGATGCCGACATGACTTTGCTGGAGTCGGCCCAGCTTCGCAAGCAGGCCGGGTTGGCAGAAGTCCAAGCCGCCCAAATGGTGGTCGAGGCGGTGCAGGCCCAGCTGGCCTCAGGACGGATCAACTCCTTGATGGACTCTTTGGATGCGAGCGAGCGCTTGTTTGCATCCCGTCAGCGCCTGATCCAAGCGATTGGACAAGAACTCAAAGCACACGCCCAACTGCAACAGCGCGCAGGGCAGCTCAGCAACCTCTCAACCCTTTCAGGAAATTGATCATGGCAGGTAGCTCTCAAACCGACGACGGCTCCGACATCCTCTGGCCAGGCTACGTGGACGCGGTCACCAACTTGGCCATCAATTTGCTGTTTGTGATTGCGGTCATGAGCATCGTGGTGCTCGGCGCCACCTTGCAAATCGCCGAATTGTCCAAGCGCCGTGCCACCGAAGGCCACGCGATTACCCACACCACGGCGGTAGGGGCGGAGACCAAAACGGTGATGCAACTGCAGTCGCAACTCAATGACACCACCGAACAACTTCGAGCAGCACAAGAAAAGCTGCGCATGGCACAAGAAAAATCAGCGCTCAGCGTGACCAGCAGCGCCAGCCCCACCATCAAAACCATCGACGTGGCCGCTCAAGCCGCGCCTGCACCTCGCGCTGGTGGACTGCACGAGATCGACGCCAACGCTCTGGTGGTGAAGTTCGCCAGCGAATCGGTGGTGATGAGCGAAGGCGAAATTCAGCAATTGCTGGGCAAGGTTGAACCGCTGAAGCTCATGCACACCCGCTGGAGCATCACCGTGATCTCGCCCAAAGGCTTCTCAGAAGCTGCTCGGACCGCGTATTACCGCGCCCATGCGGTTCGAAATGCCTTGCTGCAAGGTGGCATTGCCTCTTCGGCCATGGATCTTCGCATTTTGGAAAGCACCCAGTCGGGCGCCGACAACACCCAAGTTTTGGTCAAGCCATTGCCATGAAAAAGCAACTGATTCAAGCCAAAAACCAATGGTGGTCCATCACCCCCGAGCAACGACTCTTGGTCACGTTGCTGGGTTTGGTGGTGGCGGGCTTGCTCTGGGCCATGCTGATGTCGGTGGATCGAATCGTGCGCGCCGAAGGCCGCATCATCGCCGCTGGCCGATCGCAAGTGGTACAACACCTTGAGGGCGGCATCGTGAGCGAAATCCATGTGCGCGAAGGCCAAATGGTCAAAGCGGGCGATGTGCTCATGAAGTTCTCGACGGCCCAAGCCAACGCTTCATTTTTGCAAGGTCAATCCCAGCTGGAGGTATTGCAAGCCCGTCGGGCACGTTTGGAAGCAGAAGACCAAGGCTTGGCACAACCCAAATTCGAACCATCGGTCAGCGAAGCCATTGCCCAGCAAGAATTCAACCTGATGCGCGTGCGTTTGTCGCACCTGCAGTCGGAGCGATCGGTGCTGTCGCAGCAAGTGGAACAACGTCAAGCCGAACTCAGCGAAGCGCGTACCCGCGCCGCGAGCCTGGCCCAAGAACTGGCCTTGGCCAAGCGCCAGTCGGGTTTGATGGAAGGCTTGTTCCAAAAAGGCGCAGCCTCGCAAATGGAGATGCTCGAAGCCCAAGGCCGAACACAGCGCTTGAACACGCAACACAACGATGTGGCCAGTTCCATCCCACGCCTGCAAGCGGCTGTTCTGGAAACACAAGCACGGCTGAATGAATTGTTGTCGCGCTACAAGTCGGAGGTTCGCAACGAACTCAACGAGGTCAGTGCCTCGTTGGCGAACACCACCCACGTGGTCAGCGGCGAAGAAGACCGCTTGGCGCGCACGGAGGTGCGATCGCCAGTAGCTGGCTACGTCAACCGACTGCATTTCAACACCATTGGCGGAGTGGCCAAACCCGGCGAGCCCTTGCTGGAAATCACCCCCAGCGAAGGCCGCGTGGCGGTGGAGGCGCGCGTGCGACCCGATGACCGCGGCGCTTTGCGCCCCGGCCTGGAAACCCGGGTGCTGATCGGCGCCTACGACTACGCCGTTTACGGTGCACTCACCGGCAAGTTGGTGGAAGTCAGTGCCGACACCGTGCCCGACGAACAAGGCCAACGCTACTACCGCGTGCTGATCGAAACCGATGCCGCTGAAGGTGCTTTGGCGCAACAAGCCATCTTGCCAGGCATGACAGCCCGCGCCGATGTGGTGCTGGGTCAACGCAGCATCGCCAGTTACGTGTTCTCACCCCTTCTCCGTTTTGCCCAGCGCGCATTGCGCGAGCCCACTTAATTTCGAGGTTCATCATGAAACAACTTCAACGCTATTACTTTTACGTCGGCTTTCCCGTGCTGGCGGTGGTGCTGGGCACCGTGGTCTTCTTTGACGCGATCATGGGTACCGTCGAGGGTAACCCGCACCCACAGATCAACTACGTGATCTTTGCGCTCATCGCGGCGGGATGTGTCCAAATGTGCTTGCACGTTTGGCGCATCAACGGCGAAGGCCTGTTGTTCCAGAAATACCGTCGCGCCGTGCGCGATGGCGTCAGCGACGAAGAGATACACGAACAACTCAACGACCTGAACAAATCACACGACGTGGTGATCTTGATGCAATTGGTTGAAGAGTTGCGCGGCAAGACTATCAATGCGGTACAACACGCCGCCGTTGAATCGGAACTGGAGCGCTTTGGCGCACGTCAAAACCGCAAATTGCTGCTGTCGCAGTTCATGTCGGGCTTGATGGTGGGCATGGGCTTGCTGGGCACCTTCATTGGTTTGCTGGGCGCTTTGGCCGAAATCGGCAAATTGATCGGCTCCTTCAACTTGGGCGCAGGCATGACCGATCCGGTCGCCGCCATCAGCGAACTCGTCACCCGATTGACGTCTCCCATGCAAGCCATGGGTGTGGCTTTCAGCGCTTCTTTGTTCGGCGTGTTGGGCTCGCTGATCATGGGTGTGTTGATGGTCGGCGTGAAGAGCGCGGCCAGCGATTTGGTGTCTTTGGTGCAGTCGGGTACGTCCTACATCTTGGACTTGTCGGATGACACCGGCGAAGCGATGCCCGACATGGAACCCGTCAGCGAGGCCTTGGCCCAATTGGCCGAGCAATCGCCATTGCTGCGCGGCTTGGGTGTGGCACTGGACCAATCCGAACGACGCGTGCGTGAGCTTTTGCAAACCCTGCATGTGATCGCTGCCGGCATGGAAAGCAACAACACGCACACGGCCCGACTGGTTGCAGGCATGACCAGCCAATCGACCCACCACGAAAACCTGCTGAAGTCGATCCAACAGATACAGCAAAGCGTGAGCGAACTGACCTACCGTCAAACCAGCATGGTCGAGGTTGGCCTGAGAACAGCCGATGCGCTGGAGCGCCAAACCCAACAAAACAGCGTGCAAATGCAGGCGCAAGCCACACAGCTCAACACTTTGCTCAACACCATGCACAAAAACCAAAGCTTGGCCCAAGACGGCACGATGGAAATGAACCGTTTGGTCAACCAAGGCTTCCACGCCTTGCAAGCCGACACCCTGTCGCGCAACAAGATGCTCATCCAATTCGAGTCGGTGCTCAACGAAATCCAGCAGCGCAACGAGTACATCGTGAACATCTTGGCCAACCAAGAGACAAGCGAACCACAGAACCCCGCCAAAGCCTGAGAACGAAGCCATGAACAACCAAGAATCGTCCAGCATTGCCCAGGTCATTGAGCCCCAACGCACAGACAACGGCGTTTTGTACGCCTTGCCTGTGGACGCTGGGTCTGTCGCGAAGATCGAAGCCGTGGACCTGGACCTGCTGATCACCACCACCAACGGCCAACAGTTCATCTTGACGCAAGCAGGCTTGCTGGCGATGACACAACCCGACAGCGTGATCCGCTACGCTGGGGGTCAAGAGGTGTTGGCCTCGGAAGAGATCAAACAAATCGGTGCGCTCCAGCCCATGGAATCGAACAGTTTTCGCTTGGCCGGCAGCTTTCGCTTGGCCAGTCTAGAACTGGACGACAACGTGGTCGACAAGGTCAACGGCACGGGCTTCGGATTGGGTCAAGACTTGGTGGACATCACCAGCAAGCTCGAGCAAAGCAATCAAAAAATTGAACAAATCCTGAAATCGTTGGAGCAATCAACCCAAACCGCACAAGCCAGCGCCGGCGAAGACCCTCCACCCGCAGCCCAAACGGGTGTGAAGCGCACGTCCAAGTTGGCCGACCCCAACCCCTTCGCCTCGCCCACGCCCGGGGCGCCGCCGGAGCCGGAAAAGACCACCCCAGAAGATCTTCCTGTGGGAACGCCTTCGTTTAAATTGTTTGCTGCGGATAGGACAGGCATCCAGCTGGACGATGGCACGTTGTTGGGTCAAAACGAAATTCGCTTGCTCAAAGACAAAGCCAGCCTGGAACTGGTGATGGACCGCGACACAGCCAACTTGACGTTTCAACCAGGTGTGATTGAAAGCGTGTTGCAACTCTCAAGTGTGCCGAACACCAATGAACTGCTGTTTTTTATCAACGCAGATCAGACCAACCTAGAAATGCCCAATGGCTTGCGCATCAATGGGCAAACCATATTGGTTGGTGAAAAACTGTCTTTGCCTATTGGTGCGGTCATCGACAACAAGGTCGGTTTGAACCTGTCATGGCTAGAGGGTAGTACGCCCAGCAACTTTCAAATGACGGTCTCTGTCATGGGATCCAGCGGTGAGCGTTTACTCAAAACCATCAGCTTCACGGGTGATCCCGAAAGAGCCTACACCCTAGACGCCAATGGAGAGGTTCGTCTTTTGTTGTCCACCAAGCCCGACAACTTGGTGATCACCGCCAACGATGAAGCGAACGTGATCACCTTGAGTAACGGCAATAACAGCATCAAAGGCAGTGCGGGAGACGACACCATCAATGGTGGCGCTGGCAAAGACACGGTTGACTACAGTGCATCCACCACCGCTGTCACCGTCAACGTCAGCAGTGGCGCAGGCACGGGCGGCCAAGCCCAAGGCGACCAACTCAGCAATATCGAAAGCTTGATCGGCTCGTCCGCCAGAGACACGCTGGACTTTGGTGGTGCCAGCGCCGCCGTCACCGTCAACCTGATCTTGGGCACCAGCGACCAAAAACTGATCGGTAGCGACCAAAACCTGACTTTCAGCAGTTTTGAAAATGTGATGGGCTCGGCCAATGACGACCGTTTTGTGGCCAGCAGCATCGCCAATGACTTCAAAGGCGGCGCTGGATCGGACACGGTGGATTACTCCAACTCTGCTGCGGTGGTCGTCAACCTGCACGCAGGCCAAGGCTTTGACAACCATGCTGCAGGCGATACCTACGACAGCATCGAGAACCTCATCGGTGGCGCAGGCAACGACACTTTCTTTGCCAGCGAAGCGGCCAACAGCTTCACAGGCAATGGTGGTGTGAACCGTGTTAACTACGAGCACTCCACCGCAGGCGTCACCATCAACCTGTCCACCGGTCAAGGCAGTGGCGGCTTCGCCACGGGCGACCGCTACGCCACCATACAAAATGCCACCGGGTCTAGCCACGACGATACATTCGTGGCCAATAACCAAGGCAACAACTTCCAAGGAGGCGCTGGCACCGACACGGTGAGCTATGCCAACTCAACCGGGGCTGTCACAGTGAACCTGTTGATCAACACAGGCACCGGTAGTGATGCCACCGCCGACAGCTACAGCTCCATGGAAAATGCCATCGGCGGTGCGGGCAACGATACCTTCATCTCCGGGACAGGCGCCAACCGCTTCGACGGCTTAGGCGGGGTCAACACCTTGAGTTACGCTGGCTCCACCGCTGTCAACGTCAACTTGGAAACCAGCGCAGCCAGTGGTGGCAACGCTGCGGGTGATACCTTCATCAACATCCAAAACCTCACCGGCAGCGATGGCAATGACACCCTGTCTGGCGACGCAGGCGCCAACGTGTTGACCGGTGGCGCAGGCAACGACACATTGAACGGCGGCGCAGGCGATGACATCCTGATTGGCGGTGCAGGGGCCGATCGTTTCACGGGCGGCACAGGCACCGACATCGTGAGCTATATCGATTCCACTTCAGGCGTAACAGTCGACGTGAATTTTTTCGGAACAGGGACCAGCAGGGGCACCGGCTTTTCTGCAGGCGATGTGATTGACAACGACATTGAGCGTATCCAAGGCTCAACCTCCGACGACACCTTCATTGGTGTTCGAGATGGGCTGCTGTTGGATGGTGGCACGGGTACCGACTCCATCGATTTCGGGGGCACCACAACCGGCGTCACTCTCAATTTGAGCGACAGCACAAAATTTGTCAGTATTGAACGTGTGGTGGGCAGCAACGGCGACGACAAGCTGACGGCCAGCGCCAGCGGGTCAACGTTCGTGGCACAAAACGGCAATGACACCTTGAATGGTGGGGCGGGCAACGACTTCTTCAACTTGGACACGGGCAACACTTCCCTGGTGGGCGATGTGGCCAACGGCGGCGCTGGAAACGATACCTTTGTGATTCGCCAGTCCGCTGTGAGTGGCAACATGGTGAATTTGGACGGCGGATCGGGCATCGACACTTTGCGCGTTATGGCTAACGCCACATTGGATTTGGGCAATCTGAACGGCAGGAACTTTGAACGGGTGGACTTGCGCGGAGATGGTGCGAGCACTCAAGTCTCGCTCAGCAGTACCGACATCCGCGCCTTGGTCAACAGTGGCTCTGGCAACAACGTATTGACCTTGCGTTTGGACAGCAACGATTCTTACGTGATTGATGCAGCACCTGGCGAGACAGTGGTCCAAGGCCAATCGGTCAGTTTCTACAATGGCGCCATCGCACCCGCCAACTTAGTCGCCCAAGTGAACTTTGAATATGCGTAACGCCAAGGCCCCCATGCCCCCCAACCAAGCCAGTCTCAAAGACTGGCTGGTTTATGTGTTTGACAAGCGGGTGGGTTGGCTGGCGGCGTCGAGTTTGTTCATCAACATCGGCTTGATCGTGCCGGCGCTGTTCGGCATGTTGGTGTACGACAAGGTGGTGCACAACGGTATTTTTGAAACGCTGTGGGCCCTGGCCATTGGCGTGGTCTTGTTCTTGGCGGCCGAGATCACGGTGCGCGCCCTGCGCGCCCGTGACTTGGAGCGCGTGGCCTTGGCCATTGACGAGACGATCGACCGGCGCTTGCTCGCCAGCTTGCTGCAACCCAGCAGCCGCAGCGCCATGCAGCCGGGCATGGCGGCGCGCTTTTTGACGCTCTACCGCGACTTGGCCTCGGCACGCGATTTTTTTTCCTCGCAGTACCTGGTGGCCTTGGCCGATATGCCGTTTTTGCTGATCGTTTTTGTGGTCTTGGGCATCGTGGCTTGGCCCTTGATGTTGGTGGTGGCGGTTTGGCTGGCGATTTACGTCTTGGTCGGCTTGCAGCTCAAGGCACGCGCCCAGCAGCAAAGCCGCGACATCAACCAAATGCAAGCGGCCAAGCTCGCCCTCTTGACCGACGCCATGGGCTCGCTCGACGCTTTGCGCACCAGCCACGCCGGGGCTGCTTTACAGGCCCGCTTTGCCGCTGAAGCCACCGAACAGGCACAAGCCAACAGCGCTTTGCGTTTGCTCTTGGTCACCCAAGGGCACTGGACGCAGGCGGTGTATTTGCTCAGCTACGTCTCGCTCTTGATCGTGGGTGCATACCTGGTCTTTGCCCAGTTCATCACGGTGGGCGCTTTGATCGCGGTGAGCATGCTCAGCGGTCGCGTCTTGGGCGTGGCCGGCCAGGTCTTGATGTCGGTGGGTCGTTGGCAAGAGCTGCAGCAATCGATGCAGCTGCTCGCGCCCTACTTGCGCCCGGACGACGAAGCCCCCGCAGCTTTGCTGCGCCCCAGCACCAGCATCGAAGGCCGCATCGATGTGCACCGCGTGGCGCACCAGTTCGCCAACGGTGGTACGGGCTTGCGCGAAACCACCTTGTCCTTCGCGCCCGGTGAACGCATCGGCTTGCTGGGTCGACCCGGCTCGGGCAAGTCCACGCTGCTGCGCATCATCGCCGGGGCCGTGCAACCCAGCCAAGGCGAGGTGCGCGTGGACCACGTGGCGCTGAGCAGCATTGCCCTACAAGACCGCTTCGCCTGGCTCGGCTTCAAACCGCAAGAAGCGCCGCTGATGGCCGGTACGCTGGAATCGAACATCTTGCTCAACGTCCCGCCTGAGGCCACGCAAGACGAGCGCATGCAAGCCCTCAAACACGCCTTGCACGTCTCCACCCTCGACCAAGATTTGGCCGCTGGTGGCCTGAGCCTGAACCAGCCGATCGAGGAGTACGGCGCGAACCTCTCCGGCGGCCAACGCCAAAAGGTGGCGCTGGCACGGGTGTTCGCCACCCAGCCCAAGGTCTTGCTGCTCGACGAGCCGAGCAACGGCCTTGACACCGAAACCGAGCGTTTGTTGGTCGAGCGTTTGCGGGCCTTGAGCGGCGTGACGCTGATCGTGGTCTCGCACAGTGCGGCCATGCTCTCGGTCACACAGCGTTTAGTGGTCTTGGAAAACGGCCGCTTGCTGGCCGACGGGGCGACCGATCAGATGCTCAAAAGCTGAGCGCGGCTCAGTCGGCCAAAAACAGCGACTGCACGTCGCTCAAAAAGTCAAACCCGCGCTCGGTGGGCACCACCCGACCGCCCTCGACCCGCAACCAGCCTTTGTCTTGTGCGGTGTGTAGCGCGGCGTTGATGCTCGACAGCGGCAAGCCCGTGCGTTCGGTGAAATCTTGTAAGGCAAAGCCCTCGCGCAAGCGCAGCGCGTTGAGCATGTACTCGAACGGCAGGTCTTGGCGCGAAACCTGCTCGGTGCTGGC